>QDKV01004945.1_pt1 | contig 19563 bp, 28 predicted proteins | sample 1861101 | NCBI WGS metagenome assembly QDKV01 (sample SAMN04275158, study PRJNA302643) | Fungus metagenome, whole genome shotgun sequencing project. | isolation source: fruitbody | host: Mallocybe terrigena | place: Sweden | collected 2013 | reverse complement strand
CTACACCCATTCCAGGGTCCCGTTGTGTTTGGGAGGATTGATGGACGCGGAGGAAAAGTTCAGTTACAGTAACAATCTCCACGAAGCGGTCTTATCCGAAACATTTTCAACGTCCTTCCCAAACTGTTACGTTCAAACTACACTCAACCTTGTCTTGCCGACGCTCTGCAGGTTTTAGCAAAATGACACTTGCATTGGCTTCTGTCTGCGCTTTCCGTGAATTTGCTGAACAGAATGCGGGTTTCTACTCATGACATCGATAAGGCCGCGTTACGAGCCGAACTGCCCTCCTTTCTTGGGCAGTCCTTTACTACGCTTCTCTCGTTCGTCACCATCTGCAGAGACTTCGGATCCGAGATGGTGCTCGGAACTCAATGGGCACGCAGAAAAAGGGTGGGCTCCCCCCTGACGTTCTATACTAATTTCGACCGTTCAGTGCCGTGTCCATTGCCGGTCGTTGATGTGTCTGTCAACGTTTACCATAATTCTTCATCCACTGATTCTTTCTCTGAAAATATGCCCTGCTCATCTCATCAATCTCGTAATCGTGTTTCTTCATCTCCTTCCATGGAACCAGAATCACAGTTGTTAGCGTCTGGCCACAAGGTTTTGCACGATATGTTATTTTCTCGACGACTGACTGGCATTCGTGCGTCAGTGTTTCATTGTTCGGAAATCCACCTTCGAAAAATTTGTGTCCTACACGATCTGGATATCGAATCTGCATCAAAAGCTTCGCCTTTTGTACCAAATCATTAACGGTTTCCTTAAAAATGGTTTAGGCTACGACTCTTCTGATTCAACTCACCTCCCTGGCGCGTTAGGCCCCGTCAGTGCTTATTATGGATGTGTCGAAGCTCACGGATGTGGAACCTTACATTGTCATATGATTGTATGGTTACAGGGCGCCCTAAACAGTGATCAAATCCGTGAAAGGGCACTTTCGGGTGATACTGATTTTCAATCGCACATGATTGACTTTATTACATATGATTGCATTTCGAACAAGATTCCTTCGCTTCCAGCAAATGTTCCCACCATTTCTTCTGACGAACATCATCCTGTTCGGTAAGAGGAATTGTCGACCTCAATGCCAAACAGGCTCGTAACAAAGACAATATGTTAAACACTGTCAGTCTCATAGACATTCTGCAACTTGTTATAAATATTGCAAACAGGGAAAGCCAAGAGAATGTTGTTTTGATCTTGGAGAACACTGATATCAGAAAGAAACTGAATTTGACCTTGCAACTGCCAGTATATGGACGTATACAAAAATTCCAAGCTGTCCCACCCTAGGGCCGAGTACAATATTTGATCCTGAGCAAAGCCTGAGCCTCAGCAGTGGGTTCAGGCCACAGCTCACATACAAGAAAATGAATTAAAATATTGTAGATTGAATTAGCTGTACTTACTGTATCTACAACACCTTTCTTGTTAAAAACAACCGTTTTTGAATACATTATACTGGTACTTTCAAAATAATAGTAACTACCATCAGCGGCTGGCCTTACCGCCACAATTTCGCTAACCAGAAGCCATGAACCCCCTCAAGGTGACGTCCAAGACCAATCCAGGTACCCAGAATTTCTGATTACATCCTGTGCATATTCTTCACCCCTCTTTCTCTTCTCCTTCTCCGTTTCCAATTCAAGGGTTATCTCTCTCCAAACTTTAACAGCTTCATGCACTTCCCTTGGTGTACTGAATCCAATCACAAGAGGGAGCGGCCTCTCTACCCGATTAGTCTGCTTCATAGAATACCCGACGGCCAGATTAGGAAAATCGCCATCCCACATCTTGGAGGCGTCAGCCACAGCTCGTCGCAATTCGGGAGGGGCAGGGTGCCAAGACGGCGGTTGGTAAGTGAGAAGTCCCATACTTAGCGGGGATGCTACGACAAGTTGACCAACTTGGGCGCGTCTGTAGAAATGTGGGATGAATTCGAGGAATGTCGAGTTGTGCAAGCAAAGATGGGAATAGGACAAGATTACGTCCACAGGTTTGTACGGAGGGGTATGCCGAATTAAGATTGCCAATCGCAGAAGAGTGGGAAGAGGGTACCCTGGGCAGTCGTCAGAAAGGTTATAGGCATTGAAACTGGGTTATACCTGTAAAGCCTATGTTCTTCACCTGACCTTTACGCTGAAGGGCTTGCAACTCATGGAACGCGTCTAAAATCTTCTGATCACCGTTTCCTCTAACTTTTGCTTCATCTCCTTCAGCGAGACCATACGCAGCCGCGTCCTCCGCCAGAGATGACACATGATTTCCTGTTGCTTTCGGCATGACAGGAGTACAAACAAACTCGACGTCATGAAGATAAACCGCATCCAGATAATCAGTTTTCAGTCGTGTCAAGCTTCGCTTCACAGTCCTACGGATCATAGCAGGAGAGTAATCAAATGACGAGGGGTCATCTCGACCACATTTCGTCATCTATAAAACGTATAAGCTTAAGGGAAAACATAGAAGCGATAGATAACAACCAGTTGATAGGAAGACCGAGGAAATTCATCACGCAGGGCGTGAAGGACGTTGCCTAGCACGGTTTCTGAAAGACCATAATAAGTTGACGTGTCGAATGCGCGAATTCCGTAGCTTTTTCATATCATTCACCAGGATGTCAGCTGACAAGTCACGATGAACAGCTTGGGGGATTTTTACCGCAAGGCAAGTCGCACAATACGAAGAGGTATATCGCCAGCAAGATGGTCATCGGGGTTGTAGTGATACGAAAACGTAGCAGCACCAAGAACGATGGCTGGTAAATTCGAGGCCCCGCCAAGTGTGGGCTATATATATGGCATCAGCGAGTCCTGCGCAAATTAAGCGTACACACACACGATTAGAGGTCCAGAAATGGGGATATCTTCAGGCGAGGAGCCGTTGGCAGACATCCTACACAATGGGGCGAATATGAACAAGGGTAAAATATCTTCGTGCTTAAGAAAGAGTATAAATTCAGAGATTACATAAAACGAAAAGGAGTGGAAGAAGTAAGAGCATCGGTATCTTCGAAGGCAGTAAAAATCGCTTAGATATGACATTTCTGGTTAGACATCTCAATTTACTGCAGAAACACAACGGTTGAGGACTGTTTTGGTCGCTCACAGCCAGATGACGCACGGAGATTGTCATTTGAATAGTTCTAGACTCGCATACTGACTTTGGGCAGCAGGATGAACAGTCTCCCGAAGTCATTTCACTAACCTAAATTCATCGCCCTTCTACAAGCGAATGTACGCTTCTGGAACAGGAGTTTCAGGACTAGAAAAAATCGGCTTTAAAATCGGCTTTAACACCTTCAAATATATCAACCTGTACACAACAACAAAATAACTTTCATCGTGGAACTTTGTCAGACTCTCCTCTGCCTGGCCCGGCATGTCCAAAGACCACGCGCTGTGTCATTGACCAGCTAAAGGACTACCTTCGGGCTTTACTACGTCCTCCGACCGATGGAGCTGTAACCTCCGGCCCTCTGTGAGACGACAGCCGTGTCCGGTCTCTAACAGTTCGGGTCATTCAAGAGCCACGACGGTTTTCACAATTTCTGCGGGCAGATACCCAGCTTGATTCTTTCAGTGCCATAGAAGGGGTCGTCGTGTCGCATCGCCCAAAGTATGCCTTTACACAACGGAGACTTTGCGCCCAGGGACACTATGGTGGCGAAAGATGGCACTGTCACAGCCATCGTTGACTGGGACAGTGCTGGGTGAATTCCAGAGTATTGAGAGTACACAAAGGCCAATGTCAGGAGGCTTTAGCAGTTATATGTGAACATAGCTACACACGATTCTAACTGATTTTACCTGTCGCAACCCATCTGCAAAATGGCAGCAAAAAACACTTGTGTGCACTTTGTTTTACACACCATGGTCCCGCGAGTTGCAGTTAAGTAGTTGAAGATTCTGCCCGGAATAACCCGGGAGAAAATGTGGGAATGTTGTTACGCGCCTGTCTCGTTCCAACAACCTGCACAACGCCAGAGTCTTCCATCCAAAAATGCCTGGACAACAACAACTGCCGTGGCGCAAATCGTTTATGAGGAACTGGTATGCCGTTGAGGTACGTGCTCGTCTTCTGGTATTACACAGACTAGGTGAAGCCTTGACCTCCGACAGGCTATTCCTATGTAAGCTTCATTTTGTCGTCTGAAACTCTAGAAAAAATTGAAGGGGGGATATGTGTTGCACAGCTATGTCATCATTGGAGGTGTTGTTGTCGGAGCGACGTGGTATTTAGGACGACTTGCATTGGGTCCTTCCGGTGCGTCATTTGCTTGATTCCGATGCTTAACTTATACCTGTTTTTCCTTTCTTTCTAGTTATCTGGACGAAGAGCAACCCCACTCCTTGGAATACCGTCAAACCGGACGAAAACACAAAAATGATGAGTGTTAATCAGAAGTTTGAGAAAAGGTGCGTTTACTTTTTTTCCTTTCTTTGTTATTTCATTGTTTTCTAACTTTTTTCTTTCTTTCTAGCTGGTCTAGGGATAAACTGTAGAGAAAATTTTCTTCTCGACTCCAGTCTTCTCGATCCCGTAATAATAATGGTGATAATGGATATTGTTCAGACTTACAGAAAGATCAATCATCAATTTGTTTTATTGAGCATCAATATTTTCGAGCAACTAAGCCTTCAAGGGACTCTTATCCAAAAAAAAAAATGCAAAATACGTCTATTCAACATATGCGCCGACTCGGACGATTTGATCTTGCCGAGCTCCTTGTAAGCTATTCAAAATCGACTGAGCTCTCTCCCAGTCAGCAAATTGAGGGGTGCCATGCCCATAACTGCTGAAATATCTATTTGCGATGTGTGGAAAGATTCTGTCAAGAGCCCTACAGAAAGTCGAAGGATTCTGCATTGGCGAAGAAAGGAAATTGATGGAACGCAACTTGTGATTGAGGATTGGAACTTCCGTGATTGGTGGGATGGTTTTGAAATCCAGGGTGATGGTAAGGTCCTGGAGGTGTTCCATATTCACTGCAAGATCGACCAACGCATCGAAGCCCATTGCAGCGGACGGAGTGTGTGGGTACCTTATAGTGAGGAACTTCAATCCTTTTTGAGAACTCAAAAGTTTGCTCCAGTCAGTGCGTGTAATTGGTTGCAGAATGGGTCCTGAAATAGTAAACCTCTCGAGACTGCCCCACAGCGAATCCAGGAGAGTCGAAAGTTGCATTTGAAGGCAGTCGGTCCTATTGGAATGCAGGTTCAACGAACGCAAAGGCGAACTCGTGGCTGATCGAAATGATTCCCAGAACACCTCCCAAGACGTTGGTGATAACGAGTGGCGGCTGTTGGACTCGAATGTAATCCTCAGTGTTTCCAATCGTGGAAAACGTGCAGTGGAGAGAAGTTGTGGTAAGTGAGGGATGCCATCCGTGGTCAAGCTGATTTCAAGTTCTTTCAGAACCAAAAAAGTCAATTTCTCTGGTAATGGTGGACCGTCCGGTACGAATGATAGCAAGCCGCGTAAGGCAAGTCGGTGGAGTGATTTACTGGACGCTGCAAGAGAATGGAAGAAGTGGCTGTAAATGACCAAGGGCTGTGAAGCTGAAGTATTCTTCAAGGCAATGCATTGCAAATTTGGAATTTCACAAAGCCCGATGAAGGCTTCTTGGGTGATTGGGCACGTCAGATTCAAATTTTTGAGTGAGCGAGATGTTTTGCACAGCGTGTCAATAGTAGCGTAGGCGACAGGCCCTTCGGGAAACCACAAGTCATAGTGGCTGAGCTGAGGGGATTGAAGAAAAAGAATTTGAAGGTCAGGTCCTGTTGCGTGATCTTCCTGGCCAAAAAAAACATCGAAGATAAGGCAACAGGTACAATCTCCCAAGTCTGATCATGACGGTAACAAACGCCGTGAGTTCAATCTCTTTGCCAGAAAAGTCACTAGATAGAACCCGTATGCGTTTGGAGTAGGAATCGAAACGATCAAGTTCTTCATCCGATATTGGGCCTGTAATAGTACCTTTCTGTGATACGAGTAGTTATTGAATATTAGGGAGTACAGTGAACATCTGCAATAATTATGAAGCGTACCTCATTGTCAAAATTTGACAGAATACTGAAGAGAGGAAATAGACTTGTCACATTGGACCATAATTGATCCAAGGCATGGGCACTAAAGGACTTGCACGTTTTTGCAACAGCCAATAGGTCACCCGTGTTGCGCTTGAAGTAGGGTGATGAATCTGGATGGAAGGTGCATAAAATTGTAGGTTCCAATTGGCCAATGATATGTCTGACAACTTCTGGTATGGCAAGTGCTGCATGCGCTTCTTTGGTATTCGTGTGCATGAATGTAAGAGTCATAGGCTAGCATTTCCTTAAATATTATTATCCCCTTCGAGTCATCCGATTGTTATCCTTGTACACAAAGCGTATATTCGACGACGACTATATATTTCCAAACTGAAAAGAGGAAGCTAATAAGAATAACGAGACTTTTTGCTAATACCTAATAATACACCTTTCCCTCAAACCCACGACATCAAGCCGCGTGAACAGAATGCAGGACTCGGACAATGCTGATCCATGCAAAAAGAAAAAAATAAAAACGTAGATGTTGAGGGAGGGGATGAGAGAACTTTTTTTTTCACAAACTACAGCGAGTATGAACGCGGGAAAGGAAAAGGTGGAAAGCGTAAAACGACGAGAGGAAAGGAACGAGGGGAGGACATAGAAGGCATAGGATGGTTCAAGTGCATATTCGGGGGTGGATGACGAGGAGTCATAAAGGGTATGTACAAAGCAAGTCTGCAAGGGAAATTAAATTAAACAATAAGAAAGTCCAAGAAAGGGAGTTTTTTGTTGTCGTCTACAATTTTAAAAAAAAACAACCGTCAACGATCACATTTGACGAGGAAAACAAGAGCCATGGATACCTTCAAAGGAAAACAAGTTCTCCAGCGCACTTCTTGCATTGGACATGAACACTAGACTTCATCACATCAACACCTTCCATCTCCACCCTATTTTTAAGCCTCCAGAGTTGCTTCTCGCGTGAAACAAACTGTTCTTTATTCTCAGGGATTTTTTCCGGTCTCGAGGAAGCGGATCTTGAAGGCGAAGGCGAAGACTCAGGCATGATTGTAGAAGGAAGAGAAACAGAAATAGAACGATTACGGGATGGCCAAGAAACAAAATTCGTCAAAGTTTGGAAGGAGAGTCGTGTAGGCGATGGGGAAGGTGGTATTACAGTAGAAAACAAGGGATTATTGGGTGCCTGAGAAGAGGTAAAAGTTTGCAATTGGGTATGGTCATCACAGGAAATGTCAGCCTTCATTTGCGCACATGTCGAGCTGCCACTGCTGTGGTTGTTGCTGTTGACGAGTGAACTAAAAAAGGATGCGAAAGGCCGCCGGTCAGAGGAGGATCTGTTCAAATGATTTACGTTCATCCTGCTATCCAAAGGAACTGAACACAAGAAAATCAGTAAGACCTACAATTGACGGCAGGTTGGGGAATCATAGTCGAACCGTTTGTGCTTCCCGAGTTGATAGTACTATTCTGGGCCTTGGTAGGCAAGAGAGGCTTCCGAACGGAAGGCTGGCGAATGAAAGTAGATCTAGGAGCCACCTTGGGTTTGAGCGGCGCAGCAGGTGGCAGAGCACGGACAAACGAGGGAGAGGCCACTGGTTGGGGGATAAAAGTAGGTGAGATACACCCGCGTCTGTTGGGTGGTGTTGCATACGAAGGTGGAGGAGAGCTCGAAGAGGAGGCACTGGATGGATATTCCTTGGGAGGAGTGCCATTGCCATGTTCGGCGATCAAAGGTTTGGGAGGCGTCACTCGAGAAACCGTCAACGGTGACGCGGCACGGGGGATCATCGAAAGAGATGGAGATCGCTTGGAAAAAGAATTCGAACGAGAGGTGGATGGCGAAGATGATGGTACAACAGATGATGCAGATGATGAAATAATAGCTGAAAACGAAGATGAAGACGGAGCTGATGCGACAGTAGGCGTAGAGGCAGAGGGAACAATAGGCAAAGACGACGACGAAGTGGAAACCAACTTCATTGGCGGAGGAGGGGGCGAAGGAAATCTCTCCTCCATCAATGGATGACCAAAACTGAACGGGTCATCGTCACCACCACCACCATCACCAAAGTCTAAAGCAGGAAGGACGGGAGGTGGTGACGTCCACTTGGTCTTGGGAGGAGAAACCTGAATCTGTGGCCTCTCCTCTGCTTCCTCTTCCCTGTCATCTTCTTCCTGAGGTGGAGTAAAAGTGATCTTAATCCCACCAATCTCGCCAAACATATCTTCATCCTCTAAATACTCTCCTAGCTCTTGCTCCTCTTCTCCCTCCTCCTCCTCGACAACCACCTCCAACTGGAGCCTCTCTGTCTCTCCGTCCTCAAGGACGGGAACATCAACACTCGATGGCAAGAAAAACGACGCGTTGTCATTCTCTGGAGCAAATGCAAATCCACGGGAAAAGAGTCCCTTGCTCTTTTCATACGAATAACTCGACGGGCTGTTCGACACGCTATCATTGTCGGTGTCGTTGTCATCCAAGCAGTCAAAGAAACGATCGACCGTCTCGTCTGCCTTCTTCGAAGCCTGAGCTGGAGAAGAGGGTCTCATGGGGAATGTCCAAGTTTGAGAAAGTGAGGGTTGCGAGACATGCGTAGGCCTGAACATTGCTCCAGTAGGGGTAGTAGGCGATGGCGGGACATCATCACGGTACCGGTGAACAGCATAATGGATGTTTTCAGACCCAAACGAAGACGAAGAGACGATGCTCATTTCATCTGTATCTTCTTCATCCTCATATGTAGCAAGATCATCGTCATCTTCATAATCATAATAATCTCCTTCATAGGATTCCTCCTCCTGAACAGCTCTCAGAGGGTGCCCAAAAGCAAATTTGCCCTCATCACCAGAATCAGGCTCCACATCCGTCGCCGAGCTCTCCGAATCGGCAGACATGAATCCAAGACCATGCTTCCTGCTAGAAGGTCTAGTCGGCTCAGGCGGAGAAATAACAACAAGAGGCTGCACGAATTTCGCAAACGACATGTTATTGGGTGTGGGTGTTGCCAGCGGGTCGCTCATCACCTTGGCCTTTTCATGTTCCAACTCCATCCTCACCGCCTCCAACTCCTGCTCAAGATCGTCCACTTTCCGCTTGTACCCATCAACCTCTCTCCCAAATGCAAGCCTCTCCTTCTCCCAAATCCCCTTCTCTCTGAGGTGTAATTTGGACAACTCATCCACTGCCTCAAGTTTCCTCACCAGCACACCTTTTTCAACTTCCAATAACCCTGCTTTCGAACGCGCAACCCATGCATCGCGCCTCTCACTTTCTACTCTTTTTACCAAAATAGTTGTTTGATTCTCAAGGTCATTCACCCGCTGCCTCCACCCATCCACATCCCTCTTCAACTCGTCTCTCTCCGCTTTGAGATCCGCAATCAAACGCAGCATCTCATCGCTCGGACCATCAGAACCAGTTTGGCTCTCAAGATCGCTTGCGCCAGAGACGTTGGAAGAAACAGAGAGGGGTCGTGAAGTTGTATAGAAGGCTCCATACGACTCTCGGCGCCTCGTTGACAACGCTTTCTCAAGATCTGTTATCCTCGCCAGAAGCGCATTATGCGAGCGAAAAAGGAAATGTTGTTCGCTGGCACTGAGAGGGCGGGCTTGCATGAGGGGGGCAGGAAAAAGCTGGTCCTCATCGGCGGACCCGCCAATGCTCGAGACTGAGTTGGTAGTGACCGACCCAGAGTTGGAAAACCGCCTTCCAGTGGTAGGGGTCATCTCCGGTGTTGCCAAACCAGCAGCATTAACGGTGACATTGTTAGAGGATCGCTTGTACGAGATGCTGCTTCGACGTTCAGGACGGTTCTTTTCTTCGCCATCGCCATTGGGCGAGGGGTCACCATCAAGCTGGCATAAAGAGAGATTCAGAACGGGCCTCTTCGACGCAGGAGTCGGTGAAATGATAAGAGAACGCCTTTTCGATTGCTGGACAGAGTCTATGCTTATCGAATCCTCGGAATTAGCCGGACTAGGAAGGAGAGAAAGCGAACGCAAGCCATTTCGTGAGATAGGGGTCAGAGATGGCGTGTGTAAATTCCTGGACGGAGCCGTCATGAGATTCTCAGGTGTGAGTGACAGAGGTCTGAGATGCAATGTTGCTGGTCGATGTTTTAAGGAGGAATGGGTCACAGAAACATCTGGAGTTGGAGTGAGCGGGCTGCTTTCCTTGATGGAAAGAGTGGGAGAGGGCAGCGAATGTTCTGGGTTGCTGGTAGTCTCAACATGCTGAGACTCCTCGTTCTCCTCCTCCTCTTCTTCCTCAACAAGAGTATGAAGTTGGTCTTTGGAAGATGCAGATGCAGCAAGAAGTTTGAAAGAATCCCGCTTGTTATTGATGAGATTAAGCCCATTCCCGAAACTTGAGCTTGAATTAGATGATTTGGCTGATAGAGCGGAAAGATAAAGGTACGTAAGTATGACACAAAAGGGAAAATGACGGGAACAACCATCAATAATAATGACTTACACATCAACTTCTCCGTATCAGATGAGGAGAAATCAGGGATCTCGACCTTGTTATAAGCGACGTCAGGCTTTCCCTCCAGGGCCAAGAGGGCACGACGGCGAATGGAATCTTTCTCGCCAAAGTTGACATTGTCGTCAGAAGCAGATGGTGGAAGGTCAGGGATAGATATGCCCATGAGTTCAGCAGATTCATGGCGAGTGGATACGGAAGAACGACGCTTATGATGCGAATTGCGCTTAGTTGAAGACACAGATTGAGAATTCCGATCCGAACCCGGATTTGCAAAGTTCTGGTTGGGATTGCTTGCGTTGGCATGTGTGGCAGCGGGTAGGAGGGGCATAGAGAGGGGGCGGGAAATCCTGGATGCACCGTTGTGGTTGCCAAGGGGGAAAGTAAAGTGGTGGTTCATGTCGCCCGCGCTCGTGGATGCAGACTTTTGGGCAACAGGAAAAGTAAAGGGCAAGGATGCAGAAGAAGAGATAGAAATGGAATTGTTGCGAGAGTGGGAGCGCGTGTGGGCATGCTTGAGGGTTCTATTCAGGGGAGCATTGGATTGTACAGGCTTGCCCATTTTGAAGTTTTCAAACTAGAAAAACATGTGGATAACAAAAAGAAGTAAAAAGAGAGCTACAAACCCTTTCTTTCTCAGCAGCAACCACGTCTCTTGGAAGATCGACCAAAGTAGTGGGGTTCATTGTGTCAAAGTAATCGGAAAGAAGGGAATAAGTGGGGTGAAAATGACAGGCAGGGAAAAAAGAGAGGAAGGCCGGTGCAACGGCGAGCGTAGGACACGACAACGGGGGGAGAGAGCGCAAATGCAATGAGTTGACGGCGGGACGCAGCAGATGTCAAAAGTTGAAAACCCAACTTACTTAACCGTTTTGTCATTTTCAGACTCCGACTCCCATGCATGTACCTATCCTCAGACCGGGCACCACCATCTTTTTTCTATGTGACGTTCAGACCAGATTCAGTACTTGGTTTTCTTTCTTGTTCACATTTTTATCTCATTCTACACCAAGAAAATGCAATACACGGCTATGATCATGTCGTTGCAACTTGTAACAAGATGATCAAGCTTGCCAAGGTTGTCAAAACCTTTTTTCCATTGACATAAATCTCACCTACAGCAGCTATTCCAAGTTGATGTCATCTGCACTACACAAAATGCTAAAGGTGACTTGAATTTCTCATGGCTTTCAAAATCTGATTTTGTCTTGGCAGCACTGGGTCCAACCGATCCTGCCATTGACCTACTTTCTCTGGGCCCGCTCCTCCGAGGCCCTTTTGACAAAACTCTCTTCTCGATGCTCACTGAGGACGTGAAAGACGTTTTCAAAAAACCATTCCATCCCACCCAAATTGTCCTCTTTGGTATTGAAGTGCGTTATCTCCTTCCAACCCTCGCTCCGGGGCCGAACTCACCAAGTTACTCACAGTCTCACGTTTGCGTCCTCCAAACTGCACTTTCCATCTTCGACCTAGCAACGGAATACTCTCTTCCGTTGGAGGTTCACATCGTCGCTGACGGCGTGTCTTCTTGCAACGCCTTTGAAGTTCCCATCGCCCTCGAACGTATGCGTTCATCAGGCGCTGTCATCGAAACCAGCGAGAGTATCGCGTTCCAGCTCATGCGCGATGCTAGTTTCGACAATTTTAAAGCATTCAGTCAGCTTATCAAAGAAGAGAAGGAGAACACTAAAGCGGTGGGTGAAACTCTGCTCCAGGGCAAGACAACTTCGCTATTTAAAAGCGCCATGTAAGAAATTTGTATTATATATGAAATACGACATGAATACATCCAAAGGACGAAAGGTAACATGAAAGTAAAAGACCAAGATCACAACTAAGCCACAGCATCCGCACGAGAGCCAGTCGCATCTGGTACGACTCGAGAAGCTTCAGTGTTACCGGCAGGACTACGAAGAGCAGCTAGTTTCACATTGCGCTCAGCCTGTCCAACCTGTCAGCGAATGGAACAAAAACGACATTTACGCAATTACCGTATGCTCGTCATTGGCCTTGATGGCAGAGTCGACTTGCACTTTCTTCACCTCCAAACTCTTCTGCGTCTTCTCAAGGTCCCTCCTCTTCATCTAATGATGACGAGCCATGTAAGTGCGACGCCCACGACCAAACCTTCCTGTTCTCACCTGAAGATCGTTCTGCGCTTGGTGGACATCCGAAACGGCTCTGTCATGAACATGTTCCGCTTTATGCAAAGCCTTGAGTGTACCGTGCTCGTTCCTCTCCGCATTACCGAGGTTGTGATCCGCCTTGTCTGCCGCCTACCCAATCAAGTAAGTAAAAGGTCCTCCTCTACAGGTTTTTTTTTACCTTGTTCGCTTTACGCGCCGTTTTCTCCACCGCCTCTAGATCCTTCACAACATGCTTCAAATTCTTCTCCTCGTCCTTCGCCTCGCGTATGATCGAATTTTCCACCTTTTTCATCAGCTCCGGAGAGGTCGGCTGCGCTTGGAAGGGCGGTTGGTTTGTCATGGCTGTTTTGATGGTTCGTCTTTACTTTGAAGGAGCGGGGTGTGATATAGTGGAGAAAAAGGAGACATTGAGGATCCAGTCCTTTTATAAAGCGACGTAAGACTCCGACGCGTCATAACCCCAGAAGGAAATACCTCGGACATTATTATCCCAACTGGTCTTATCATCCCAGACAAGAACCCAAATTCTCACTCAATTGCTTTCGTATATGAAATAAAAACGCAGTAGAGTTTGAAAGTGAAGAGCGAGTCGACGCAGTCATCAAGGCCAATGACAAGCATGCGGTGATCAGGAAACAGCGGTTTTATTTCATTCGCTGACAGGTTAGGCCGAACGCAATATCCTGCGGGTACCTCTGAAGCTTCTCGACTCGTAGCAGAGAGGAACTCTTTGCTAGTTACGCTGGCGTTCCATTGATACGAACTTGAAAGGAGCGTAATTAAATACTGTTCTGGCGTATGCTACGATTCCTGGACTTTCTAGACCTGGCCTGGCGTGAATGCTGATAGAGATGGGGAGAGCCTCCTAAATTTCATTTACCAACACGCGCGCGTAAGTAATACCACATCGCGGGGAGGGGCACTCAGAAAAGATGTCCCCCAATCTACCATCCTCATGAGATTGCCATGGATGCTATGCCGTGGTCATCGCAGCGAGCCTGTCTTGTTATGAACCACTCGGGTGGGTTCCCTACACCAAAATAACCGTCTCACTTTCGCCGGCGTAGACAGAGTTGGGCGATGATGATAGGAAGAGGTTTCTAGACGGAGACAACGAAGGCGAAGGCGATGACACAGGATGATGGAACGTGATTTGAGCAGAGGCATCAAAGTTCCACGTTCTTGAAAAGACGGAAGACAACTGACCGAGTGTTTTCAAAAACCGGTCAAATCTGTATCTGAGTTCACTTGGGATCCTACCTGCCAAGTTATGTGAACACGTTCCTCGGAGAGGCTATGTATTACAAAGCTGTTCACCAGGTTAGTTTACATAGCTGATTTAACAAGGCTGTACGCTCATCGATCTCTATATAAACAGTCCAACACGCTCGCCCTACCATTGGAAATCTCTTTCTGGACTGGAGAATCATACCCTGTGCGACGACGTTGAGCTATGTCCAATTCAAAACCCGCCGAAGACCAACCCAGTACTGAACCCAGAAAGGTATACCTCTGTCTACCTCTTACCTTATGTCGGGAATGACTATGTTATCACCACTATAGGATGGTTCTGATACTGGGAGCAAGGTATGTCTACTCCAATGATGTCAATATTGTTTCCAACAAGTTTGCTGCCTTCCTTCCGCAGAAGGCTATGCTCGGTGGATTTATGGTCAAAGGAGCTACCAATGAAGCGATGGAATGGTCAACGGAAGGTAAAGTATACGGTTTCTGGACCTGAACATTAGTAATGAGGATTCGACTAGATGCTGTGTTTAGAGAGTCAATTAGGCTCCTTTTCAATAGGTTCCTTTTCATGAGGCCCCGCGGTTCTTTTTATGAGGAAGATACTTTGCACAGACTCGCAGAAGAGGGTAAGATATTTAGTTTCCAAGCTACACGTCGTTGACCTTGGTGGTAGCCCAAACTGAGGAGTCGAAGGCTGCCATTTCACAGATCATCACCCTCCTGCGGGACTGTTATCACGAGGCAAATTGGGAAGGTAGGATCTCAAAATTTCTTAATTGAATGTTGCTGATATAGTTGTAGCTGTTATGGAGTCCGCCATCCCACGAATTATCACCATCCTGCGGGGTGGCAGTTCTCAGTTCGGTGCGCCGCAACTCTCAGAGCAAGGTAGGATATCCAGTTTTATGACTTAAATATTGTTCATGTAAGTGTAGCCGAACTTTGAGACTGGCTTAAGTTCGCCATTCCATACATCATCACCCTTAGGATGGACAGAATTACCTTTATGACCTTTAAAAATATGTTCCGGCAGGCCTCGATGTACGATATGAAATTATTTGACTTGGATGGTGAAGATGAAGATGTAGACCGAGTTCTGGAGGCATTCGCGTCTGCCATTCCCCAGGTTATTGCTCTCCTGGGTGTGGATGATGATAATATCCGTAAAGATTGTAAAGATTGTTTGTGCGATCTCTTGAAGACAGGTAAGATATCGAATTCTCTGACCTGAACGCCACTGATGCAGTTGTAGGCGAGGTGAAGGAATCGATTGGGTCTGCAATTCCGCATATCATTAGCCTCCTGTGTTGTAGCAATTCAAATGTTCGTAAAACGGCTGCAGATGTGTTGCGGGATTTCTCACTATGTAAGATATCTAATTTTCTGACTTTGAATATGATTGACGAAGTTATAGTTGGGTTTGATGAGTTGTTGAGGTCCTCTATCCCGCAAATTATTTCCCTCATGGACGAGGACAACTCTTATAGCCGTTACGGTGGTGCAAGTGCGTTATCAAGGCTCTCAGAGCGAAGTAAGTCTCTAATTTTTTGATCTGAGTGCCGCTGATGTATTTGTAGTCGCACTGCAGGAGTCAATTAAGCCTGCCATTCCACAGTTGATTGCCTTCCTGGGTGACAGTGATAATAGTCTTCGTGAGGCAGGGGTGAAGGTGTTGTTGAATCTCTCACAGGAAGGTAGTACATCTAATTTTCTGATCTGAATATTGCTGATGTAGCTGTAGCCGAAATGCGGAAATCAATGGAGTCCGTCATTCCACAGATGATCGGCTTCCTGAGTGTAAGTAATGATAGTCTTCGTGCGGCGGGGGTAAATGTATTGTCCAGTCTCTCCGAACAAGGTAATATATCTAATTTTCTAATGTGTATGTCGCTGATGCGAGTATAGTCGAACTTCGGGGATCAATCTGGTCTTCCATTCCGCAGGTTATTGGCCTTCTGGCAAATGACAATCCTGGAACTCGTCAAGCAGCTGCAGATGTATTGTCAGAATTTTCAGAGCAATGTAAGATTTTAAATTTTCGGCCTAAGTGTCGCTGACGTACATGCAGACAAACTTCGGGAGTCAATCCGGTCTGCCATTCCGCAGGTTATTGGCCTTCTGGTAAATGACAACCCTAGAACTCGTCAAGCAGCTGCAGGTGTATTGTCAGGATTTTCAGAGAAATGTAAGATCTCTAATTTTCCGGCCTAACTGCAGCTGACGAACTTGCAGGCGGACTTGGGGGGTCAATCCAGCCCGCCTTTACAAAAGTTATCGCCCTTCTGGCCGACGACAGTCCTGAAGTTCGCAAAGCAGGGGTAGATACATTGTTGAGGTTTTCGCGGGATTGTGAGATCCCCGATTTTCTGGTCTAAGTGTCGCTGACATACTTGCAGACAACCTTCCGGAGCCCGTCATTCCAAAGGTGATCGCCCTTCTGGCCGGTGACAATGCTGAAGTTCGCAAAGCGGGGGCAGATGCACTGTTGATGTTTTCGCGGCATGGTGAGATCCCCGATTTTCTGGCCTAAGTGTCGCTGACGTACATGCAGACAAATTTTGGAAGTCAATCCGGTCTTCCATTCCGCAGGTTATTGGCCTTCTGGCAAATGGCAATCCTGGAACTCGTCAAGCAGCTGCAAATGTATTGTCAGCCATTTCAAATCAGAGTAATATTTAAATTTTCCGGCCTGAATGTCGCTAATATACTTGTAGCTGAAATTCAGGAGTCATTGAAGTTTGCTATTTCGCCAATCATTTCCCTCTTGTGCGCCAGCAATTCTGATACTCGTGAGAGGGGTGTATTTATCTTGGTAACTCTCTCGAAGCTCGGTAGGATATTAAAATTTCTTACCCGAATGTCACTCATATCTGTCATTCATTTACCTGTAGGCATATTTCAGGAGAAGTCAACTCAGTTTGCTGTACTGAAAATTATTGCCCTCTTGGGTGAGAGTAATTCTGATGTTCGTACGGCGGGTGCAGATGCGTTGTGGAAACTCTCACAGCAAGGTAGGATATTTCAAATTTCTGACCCCGGCGTTGTTAACGTAGGTGTAGATATATTTCGTGGGCCGATTACATCCGCCATTCCACAAATTATCAGCCTCCACAGCCACAGTGACCCTGGGGTTCGTGAGGTGACGGCAGATATGCTGTTGAAGCTCTCAGCGCAAGGTAAAATATCTGAATCTCTTATCTGAATGCCGTCAATGAATATACAAATAGAAAATTTTCGGGAGTCACTTACGCGTGCTAGTGACGGTGCCAAGTCGGAATCTGCTGGTGAGCTTCACATGTTGTTCAATGTTGTCTATTGGTTCTATCAAAATGCCGGCCAGAAATAACCGTCCGTTGGATTGCAGCTGAAGGTGCATTAGAACACGCAAGAAGGAACTCTACATCGATCTACGAGGTCCTTCATGATTCGGGTATCTCAAAATCTGATTACGTTGTCCTTGCCGGATTCGACGAACTTCTCATTAAATCCGGTGTCGGTCATCTCGAACAGATCCACATTTTTGTCTCCACAGAAGTAAACGCCAGCTCCTTTTCTAAATTGGGACAAATATGTTCGCCGTTCTCTTCCAGGCTTTTCACCAACTCCTCTTCATATCTTTTGCCGGTATATAAGGACGACGAAACTGTTTTGGAATTCGATGAGCTCGTTCGTCGCACTGCTTTAAAATTTGATGACGGCGGGTCTACCGGTAAGCCGCCTATGACCGTCATGAATTCTTCCCCAACTGGTGGCCAGGGTGGTAGTGGCCAGGGTATTGGTGGCGGTGGCCAAGGTAGTGGTGGCGGTGGCCAAGGTAGTGGTGGCGGTGGCCAAGGTAGTGGTGGCGATGGTAATGATCCCTCTATATTTGGTGGTGGCGGCGAAGGTGATGGTCCAGGTGGTGGTGGTGGTGGCCCAGGTGGTGGTGGCGGTATAGACATGCGCGAGCCAAAGGAAATTTTCTTCCACATCTACACCGAATTAGATGGGCAGGTCTCCCAGACTCTGTCAACGGAAGGTTGCTTGACTATTCAGGTACTTTTCATTTCTGCCTGGTTATAGGATTGCTTACCCAAAATTCAACTGTAGACGACGATAGGGGATCAGAGTCGATTCCAGTATTCAAGACGTCGCCTCCAATTCACAAAGCTCAGGTTTACCTCACATCTGCGAAATTTCGAGAACATATATTTGCAGTTTGCGTTCAGGGTTGTTGTCGATTCACACCGACGGACAGTCAGAGTTGTGGATGCGAAACCCGAGGATACTCCTGCGACCGAACCGAAGGAAAAACAAGTGGTAACCGACAAGGACACCAAAACATTTGGTAAGGGACTAGACGTGACCGCCGCAGCGAATCCTGGAGCAAAGCTTACAATCTCTCGGACGCGGGCAAAGGAAAAGGCCAAGGCTAACGAGACGACGAATATTATGTCCGGGATTATTCAAAAACAACTGTATGGCGCCGTTTCGTGGGCTTTCGATGTCGACGATCAAAATGCGCAACTCCATGGTGTCAAAGTTTCCGGTGATCGTCTCCCTTTTGTCGACTTAGCATTTCCTGACGTCTTTGGGGAGCCTCCGAAGAATATGGACCTTGTGGTTGCATCCTATTGGTCGAAAATTTCTGCGCCTGTCAGTGCGACGGAACGAACAGGGGTTTGGAATTTATGGAAAGTCGTCTCCAAGTCTGCTGGCAATGCTTCGACTCCATCTTACACGAATCTTTGCGAGATAGTATCCGTGAAAACGACCCCGCTCCTCTTACAACCGAAGTTTCACTATTGTGCGACAGTGAATGCCAACCTAAAATGTCGAAGTCTGCTTATCGAAAAAACTGTTGTCCATATGCCGACAGGCAAGTCAGTGAAGTCGGTGGATGTGGCACATAATCCCATTTGTGGTAGGTACGGCCTTGCTCACTTGTGGCCTTGAGTCTGACGAAACAAATATTTGTAGATGGCGTGGAGCTAGCCAAATTATCACTCCCAATGTCCGAAGAACTTTCGAAACCCCTTGAGCAAACCCCAGGAAATTTGTTAAAAGATAACAAGTAATTTCATTCAAACCTGGAAACTTCGTATATTATGTTCTTTCTACGTTTTTGACGCTTCTTTTCTCAACCGTTGTATTATAGTTTGCATCCTCTGCTGATGCCTGACTGTCTTTCCATTCATATTAACCTCTTGTACCCGTGCTATTTCATTCTCAGGTTACATAAATGCAAACAGGCACTTATCATTTCTTATGATGGCTAGTGCTATAAATTTTAGTGATGTGAAAGACCCGGCCTGAAGCCGCAAGCCGAGTTGGGCCGGGCCGCGGTAGCCCGAGCTTTGTCGATAGTTCCAGATAATAGATACCTATTGGACATGCCGTTCCTACCAAAAACTCCCACTTGACTCTCCCACTGCTGAACCTGTTTTGAGTGGCATAGTACTTTTCATTGGTTGTGAAGGTTGTAAATTATGGCTACTCTGATTCTACTCATACAATCTGGATATAAGAGTGGACAATGGACATATATGTTTCGTTATGTTATGACGGGAATTAGTGTTGCGGGAAATAGGTCGGTCAATTTTGCACTTGCAAATTTGCACCGAAAATTTCCTGCAAATTTGCA
>QDKV01004946.1_pt1 | contig 19579 bp, 20 predicted proteins | sample 1861101 | NCBI WGS metagenome assembly QDKV01 (sample SAMN04275158, study PRJNA302643) | Fungus metagenome, whole genome shotgun sequencing project. | isolation source: fruitbody | host: Mallocybe terrigena | place: Sweden | collected 2013 | reverse complement strand
TTTGCCTCCACTGACCCCGGCGCACATACACAGGTTGGATGGTCATGTTGTTGACTTTGTGATAAGGGGAGATGAAGGTTAAAGGGGGTTGGTGTGGATGCGGATATGATTGATGGTATGGGTGCGGGCATGAATCTTGACGAGATATTGCGCTCGATTTCCGACACATACCCTGTATCCGTTCGGTCTCGACGTTTTTGTCTCTTACTCACTCTACAGCCTTCCCTATCGTCTGTAGGGCCAGAACTGGGGCATGGGTTTGCCTCAGCTGATCCTGGCACACGTACACAGGCCGGATGGTCATATGGTTGTTGGGGTTGGAGGCGGGGAGATGGAGAAAGGTGGGTTGGTGATGTAGTTATGATTGATGGGTGCGAGCATGGGTCTTGACTTGCCACAGAACCATGGCACAAGGGAAGGAGGAAGATCTTGACGAGATATTGCGCTCAATATCGAGTTGCGCTGTGGGTGGCAGACAAGAAGAGGGATTTGCTGGGATAGCAACAGTTTAGTCTTTTCCATAACTGCTGGCCGCACCTTCACCTGCATCCCGTGCCCTTGACGGCGAAAAGGCCATGCAACTCATTTCTGCCATCAACCCACCTTTGATTGGCTAATTTGGAAGACGTACGTCTCTCCAGACTTACCCAGTCGAGTTAGTCACTGGGCGAATGTTTCAGGATGTGGAAAGGTGTGCCAGGCGCTGCTTTGAGGCCCAAGATCACATGGCGTAGGGCATTTGAGGAGTCGGAGGACGAGTGCGTAACAAGTCTGATTCGATATTTGCATCGAACACCATGAACTCTTACCTCTGCACATTTACGAGGATAAATCTGGAATGTTGTATGCTATGTGGCAAGATAAGTGGAAAACAATGTGGAAGACGGAATTAGGAAAATTCAGTCCGAGCCCACCGCGAATGAAGCTTCCAGCAGTCGTCCAACATTTATTTTCCCTCCTCCTGCCTCCTCTTCTATTGCCACATGCCAACGCTTCCATACTCCTACCTTTCCCAAGACGCTAAGGGCAAACATTCTTGAGCGGATAACCTAATGCCTGTTGTTAGCGTTGATGTCAAAAGGAATACGACAGGCACTACATATTGTGTTTTTATCGGGGACCGGCCTCCGAGAAAATTTGGAGCAAGAGATAACAGGACTACTGCTGCTGTTGCCCTCTTTTCCTCTTTTCTTTGGCGTTGCTGGTGGTGGTATGATTGCGACAGACAACCAACAAACTTCGCAACTCCAATGCAGCGCCACTGACAACCCTCTGTCATGTCGCCTTCCGCCTCAAAACCAAATCTCTTACGTCGCCGGCCAGTATCCACGCGTCCCAATTTCTGCTGCTTGATTAGGCTCGAACAAAGTAGGTGAAAGTTTTGATGTGGTGGGCAGACCCTTCGTTGTCAGCTGTTTGTTTGATGGTTTTGAACCTTTCGGAGAGGGCCACTTTCTGACCGACTTGACTCGAAATTTCCGCAATTGTGGGAGGAAAAAAAGGAAGGAGTGAAACGGAGAACGTATAGTGACTGTTGGCACTTATTTCAACGCCTTATCCAACGCCAATGTCAATGGAGAGGGACTCTGCCGAATCTCCCGTTTCAGACCTGCACCAGCCAAACCTGTGGCAGTATTGCATTGGTCTGGTCAAGTGACAATAATGGTGCAAGTAAGCTTCCGTGGCATAACAGAGTTTGCATTGGCCCTCCGGCCAAATATATCACTTCTGTCCAACCTCCCTCAGCTTTATCTTCTGCCTAATTTGTTCGTCGTCAATCACCTTTCACGGTTCAATGAGGAGCACTCTTGTCTTGCTTTTCTTGTACCTTGGAAGTCTTTTCTCCTTCAAGTCGTTGGACTATTTGTTGACTTCTTCCTATTGTAAAACACGCCTTTTAAACTTATGCACGTTACACAACATGATCATGACCGTTCCAGGGAAATCTTTTTTGGACCAAAGATAAATAAAAAATATGTAAACACATTAAGAAACATATATCAAAAATAGAAATTGCGAGAGATAAAAGAAATCAAGTGGTCTGGACTATTGCAGCGCTATCTGGACCGTCGAGCAGGCTGTTCTGCCGACGTTATTCTAATTCGGAATTCATGCACAACTTGGAAAAATACATTACTATATGGAGTACCGTGATTCCTTAAAGCGTAATGTTTTTTTCAAGTTGAAATTCGTGAATTCCAAATTTGTACAACTTTCAAGCACAAATAAAAGACTTTAGCGAAAATTTGATTCTGGATCAACTCAAACTATGGGAACCTTATTATCTGTGCATAAAATGTAATTCCTTGTATAAAGATAACAAATATGGTTTGATGGGGTATGAACATAAACCTCTGTCAGTAAATTTGGGCATAACATCATGAATCTTGCATAAATCATAATCTTTAGGTCAACTCTGTCTGAATTAATCTTTTTGCTATACAACCAGCTCTTGATACAGGGAATTACATTTGATATATAGATAACAAAGTTGAGTTGACCCAAAATCAAAGTCAATTATTTATGATTGAAATCGCACGAGTGACACGAAGAGCTTACATAACAATTATTGTTGAAGATACATCTCCGCTTGAAAATTGCCGTGTCCGGCAAATCCCACCTTCGAATTCACCAAAGCTCCGAAGCTCAATAAATGTCTACATCAACCCCTTCAAAAGCGAAAGCGATAAAGGAAAAGGAGAAAAGGCTGTCCCAATCGCAGGAGAATGAACGCCTAAAGGCAGTTGTACGTAGATTACCACCTAACCTTCCCGAGGACGTATTCTGGCAGAGTGTCCAGTCTTGGGTTACGGAAGAAACGACAGCTTGGAAAGCATATTCTTCGGGGAAACTTCGCAAAAAGTGCGATTTTATTGAACTCTAGGCAATCTTACTGACAGGCGCCATGATAGGTTAAATAAGGAGAGTATTCCGTCTCGCGCTTATATTGCATTCAAGACGGAGGAGCAGGTCGCATTGTTCAGTCGTGAATACGACGGCCATATTTTTAGGGATAAGAATGGTCTACGATCTTCTCATGTTATCAAGGATTTTATCTAAAAGGGTGCATTGAAACAGGTGTAGAGTCGCAAGCTGTCATAGAGTTTGCACCTTACCAAAAAATTCCACCAGAGAAGAAAAAAGTAGATGGTCGAAACGGAACGATTGAGAAAGGTATGTAATTAGCGACATCTCATTTTCAAATCATCTCATGGACGAAAATGTTCTATGTAGATGAAGATTACATCTCCTTCCTAGAGTCTTTGAAGGCTTCCGAGACTGCTGAGCCTGTGTCGTTGGAAACTCTTAGTAAGCCTTCATTCCACCCTTTATGATATATTCCAGACCAATTTTTGTAGTTGCATCCACCCAGCCGGTACCTCTCCCCAAGACGACGCCCCTGTTGGAAGCGCTGAAGGCTGAGAAGACTGCTGTTAAGGATAAAGAAGCCATCACCCGCAATCACGCCCATTATAAACAAGTTGAGGTTGCAACCCATAAAGAGGATAAGAAAAAATCTACAGCTGCGACGGCAACTGTCAGATCAGAGGCTCAGGTTGCGAATCCATCACCTGCGGGAGGAAAGAAGGCTGCAAAGAAAGTTCAAGTTCAGGCGCAGGCTGCTGCACCCAAGGCATCCGTGCCCAATAAGAACGTATCCACCAATGTCCCTCTCATCACACACCAGACCTCCGCTGGTGCTCCTTCGTCATCTAGCAGACCGCCAAAACCGCCAAAGGCCCTTCGTCCGGCTCAACAAGGCAAACCAACTTCGTCGGGAGCAACCACTCACATTGCCAACACCTCGAACGTTGCTTCGATCGATAGGGCGGCATCAGCATCTACTCCTCAACCAGATAATTTGTCCTCAACTCCTTCCCGTCGCACACGCCCCATCATCGGTATTGCATCGCGTCAATTTGAAGCTGCCCTGAGTATTGCAGGTCTTGCAAACTCTGCCTCTGAGAGAAGGAAACGAGAGAAAGAAAAACCAAAAGACGTTCAGACACCGACGACCGAATCCGGTGGCGCGGTTAGTAACGCGTCATCAAAAGATGGCAAAGACGTACATTCCGACAGTCATAACCACTCGCCACTCAAAGTCACATCAACGATGGTCGACACATCAGACCCAGATAAAGGAAAGGCAGCTGCCTCTTTGCCGCCCCCTTCACCAAAGAAAGATAAATCACGCAGGGGTGCCGGACGGGTTGCTTATCCATCGTTGAATACTGCGAATGCAACTCCTGTGATTGTCCCACGAATCTTGCAGAGAGACGATGGACCGTCGCCCGCTGCGCCGGTTAATAATACACCGAAAGCTCCTTCAAGTTCTGGTGCAATCAGTCCTCCGTCTCCGGTTGCAAATAATCCGCCCTCGTCTATTCTGGGTGCTGGTCAGCCTCGAGGCAGACGGGGTAGGGGAGGTGGTGGAAGAGGGCGGGGAGGTCCACCTAGGGGTGGAAGTTAGATTGTCAGGTTGACGAGGTATATTTTCCACCCGTCTCAGGTCTGACGACCACTCTAATCTTCTCTTTTTACTGCTAGAGATACATGGGTTGGTGTTGAGCGATTCTCGCTATTGGCAGAATCTGACTTGTCAGTCATTCAGTAGTTATATGCGTTGTCTTTCTGGTACTAGGTTCTGCAATCAGATACACGAGTTCTTGTAGGCTCGCTGCTTACATAATGTACCGAGGTTCTGTGACTGCACAACAACTTGTCCATTGACACCTTACTCCAGAAATGCCTCCGAAGCGTAGATCAAGAAAGAAGACAGCGAAAGCAGCCCCACCGCCCGTTGAGGAAGATAATTCTATGCAAACGAATGAAGCTCAGTCAGTGGTTGAAAATGCGGATGCGGATGTACTGGACACATTGAAGGGAAATTTGGTAACACAAAAGAATGAACCTCAGTCAGTGGTTGAAACCGAGGTCAATATGGATGCGGATGTACCGGACACATTGAAAGGGGATTTGGTAACACAAACGAATGAACCTCAGTCAGTTGTTGAAACCGAGGTCAATACTGGTGCGGATGTACCGGACACATTGAAAGGGGATTTGGTAACACACAATCAGGAATCTGTCGAGGATCCAACAATGACTGGGATTGAGGAAACAGGTCAAATTGTGAGCAAGTCAGGTAATGACCAGGAAGAGGACACGGAAAAGCAAGGAGAGGCGAAAAAGGTGACCATGGAAGAACGGAAAGCTAAATTCGACGAATTGCGAAAGAAGATGGTTCGTTTGCTGATGATAATGAGTTATCCCTTATTGACTTCCAACCCAAAGGCTGCGTCGTCGAAAGCGAACCGTGCATCTCTTATAGAAGAGGCCGCCAAGGCCAAAGTAACGGCTCGAGATGCTACTCGTCTTGAGAGGCAACGTAAGCTCGCTGAGATACTTAGGACGAAGGCGGATGCAGAAGAGCGTGGAGAGGATGTGGAGAGACAAAAAAACTGGGAGTACACAATTGAAGAGAACGATGAATGGGAGAAGAAATTGGCAAGGAAGAAGCGGAGAGCTGATTTCGAGTTCCATGGTTTGTCGTCTGTCTCTTCCTTTGTGAATAGATTCAGACTGTTCCTTCCATTTGACAGACGATGCTCACGCTGCGCGTCGGAAATACAAGAAAGACCTGGATTTCATCAAGCCAGATCTCGAAGCTTATAACAAGCAGAAGGCACTTGCAATGACCCAAGGCAGTGGAGCTCTGACAACATTTAGCGCTACGGCTGGAGCGTCTCAGTTGACTGTGACAAGCGAAGAACAGAGGATGGCAGCGGAAAATCTGTACAGAGATGCCAACACCCTCATCTATGGAGACAACAAACCATCGGAGGATGCAATTGACCAGTTGGTCGGTAAGATCAACAAAGAGTACGTAGTTTGGATCCACATTATATCTGAACGAAACTCAGATCGTCCCGTACAGTATCGACAAGAAGGCCAAGTTCTCCAGGAAGCGCCACAACGAGGATGACGGCGACATCACATACATCAACGAACACAACCGCGTCTTTAATAAGAAGGTATGTATTTCTTTCTTTTACAACAAATCTTCATGCCATGTGTTGCAGATTGCAAGGTACTACGACAAATACACAGCAGAAATACGTGCAAGCTTCGAACGTGGGACAGCGTTGTAACATTAACAGTGGATCTTTCTGTTGTTACTCCTTTATTTGCATACTTAATAAAATCTAATGATATTGCGGGGATGGATTCCCTTACCAGTCTTGCAATCTCAAGTGTGGTTTTATGGAGACAGGAAAATAGGATTTCCAACCACGCTGCCCATAAAAAATGGAAAATCGCTTGACGTTCCAGCTTTGACACCCTGGGACAATCACATACTCTAAAAGCGCTACTGCTGGTCTGCAAGCAAACCTTCCCGCGACCCTTCTGTGATATCAGAGATTGTGATTAATACCCGGCCTGCTGGTATACGCGAACCAAGGAAGCTTAGACTCTATGTGGGCATAACACCACACTCCTATCATCGCTTCCTACACGAACGTTTCTTAAAAGATCTTGCTCTTCTTGACCGGCTGACCTGTCCAAGATTGATTCCATTGTTCACTGTCTACCCACGTAGTATGTAGAACTACTTACTTTGGTTGATCGCGAGTGGCTTCGGTTCCGAGTCCACGGTAAACAATTTCGAAGGCTATGAAATGTGATACCGTTCAGTAAATCTAGGCACACCCATCCGGACCTTGTTTAGCTGTCGTTTATCCTCGTTGTTCCCCTTGAGGATATCTAACATTGGGCAGACTACCAAGCAGATACTCCCCGAAGCCAACACCACATGTAAGGAACGAGGACACCACGATGCACATTTGATAGGGTTCAATAAATCTCGCCCCGTTGCGCATTTTCTGGTTTGTGTTCCCATCCGTCCGTCCCCCCTGCAATTCTGTCCAGCGTTTAACACCCGCGGACGATTTCATATTATGTCGTTAGAAACGACAACGCACTCTTCGCCCAATAACTCTTATGTCGTCGAGCGAAACGGAACAGTAACAGGACTCGAGCAAATCCCATACACCGTGTTAGCAACGGCAGGTGCCCGTGTTTATCACACCAAGCTGACCGACAAAGACGACCAATGGACATATTCCCGCTGGAAGGGCAACCTGTCGTTCTGCAGAGACATCGACAATCCCATCTCACTTTCACGTGGAGCGAGTGAAGTGGAGAAACATTGGTTCAGGCTGGCAGACGAGAACACCGGAAGGACGGTGTGGATGTTCAGACTCCCAGAACAGTTTGAGTATAAGATCGATAGGCCGTTCTTCCATGTTTTCCAAGGCAGGGTAAGTCATCAAGTATCGAGCTGTCCCAATCATTGAGAACAAATACTCTGCTGCAGACAAGAAGATACGGATTCTTGTTCAATGATGATGACGAAGCTGCACTCTTTGGCCAAAAAGTTATCAGTCATATTTACAACGGTCGTGGGTACCCAAGACAAAAATTCACCTTATATCAAATTTTGGCTGATCTCTTTCGCACACGACTAGAACCGCCCAAGAAAACGAGGGGAAGCAAATCAAGTCGTCCAACTACGCGCACAAAGTCGCTTTCCGCAGGCGGCCATGGTTCCGTCTCCATTAAGCGATCCATGATTTCCGTACCTGCACCTAATTCTTTCAGGCATGTCACACATATTGGAGTTGGCAAGGACGGGGTGTTTGAGGCCTCGACTGAGCTTGATGACTCCTGGAAGACGATGCTGGCAAGTCTTCAAGGATATGGAGTGAGTGAAGAAATGGTAATAAAGCATGGCGACTTTGTTGAAGGATTTTGGAAAGGGGTAGAAGCCGTTAGAACTGTAGACGGTGAGACTGTTGATGGTAGGTCCCTCATTTCCCTACTGCATCTACGACATATATTCTTTTCATCCAGAGAGCGTCCAGAAAGAGATGAATAGGAAGATGACGACAATTTCTGCAATATAATTCGGGCAACATGTGATGGACAGATTACTGCTTTATAACTTATATTAGCCCTGGAGTTCTTGTATTGGTATGAGTGATGGTTCATAGCGGGTCTATGTTGTTCCAATGGTAGATGATCAAAATCGAGTGAGATCGCGTCCAAATATCCCTAGAATGAGCTGAGATGAAGTCCAAAAAATCGGCACCAAATAAATCTTACAATTCAAGAACCAATATGTTGGAACAAGAATTCTGGAAGGATGTTCAACATTTATGGTAAAAGAAGACAAGGCATGCAAGACTTACTTGTTTCTCCAGCTCAGGGTCATTGTGAAATAAGCCGAGCGCCAGAGCAACCAAGCTATTCTCCCAGTCTCTTTCTGCATAAAGCCATCTTCACCAGCTGTCGCTCTCTCATAAACCGCTTTCCTAAAATGATCTCAAGTCATTCGTCGCCGGGAAGTGGTCAAAACGACGGATACCAATTGCCAATGTATGCTAGACTCCCTGCGTTGTGGAATTCGAAGCTTTCATTATGTTCCTTATCTTTCGCAAGCAAGTTCATCCTCTTAGCAAGGTATTTAGCTTGCTGGTTGGCAACTGCGACAGGGGATTAGAGTTCATAGGACAGGATATTCATAAAATTGCACCTTGTGCTGTGGCGGGTAGACGAGCGTCTTCAATCACAGCCGCATCACCGAGCGCCCATACGTCAGAGTTGATTTTACCATCTTCCATCATGATGTTCAGTTGATCGTTTACGATTAAACTATCATTGTTAGTTTTTGAATACTACCGTTCGGGGAGAGAATCACCCTGAAGTTTTCAAGTCTTTCTTTACGCCAGTAATAGCCTGGATGAGGGGATTGGGGGCAAGACCCGTACTCCAGACCAGGAGACCGAAAGGCACTGGGAGTTTTGATGTGTTTGAGTTCCGGGTATGTCAGGGCAAATGACTTACCTTCTCCCTGTTCTTTAATGTACATTATCCCCTAAAGTCGGAAATGGTCAACATCCTCTGAACAATTCGCAGATAATTAGGAAAACCGACTTTCTCGACGCGCTCGACGTTATGGCTAGTGAGGATGTTCACTCCTTCTCGGGATAACGTTTTTTCCGTGTACCTAAATCACATCAAGTAAAAGGGATGGGGATACAAGGACATAATTCAACTTACTTTACTAACGACTTATCAAATGCACCGAGGATATGGGGGGCAACGTCGTAAAGAGTAATTTTTGCCAATTTCGCTAGGGCAGGATAATGGGTCCTTATCTCTGTGTGCAAGAGGTCGTGTAATTCAGCTGAAAATTCGACTCCAGTAGGTCCACCACCTAAATGCGTATAAGCAACCGTGAACAAAATCAGGGTTAGTCGAAGAAACGTACCAACAATGCAAAAATGCAGAAGATTCCTCCGTTGCAGGTCAGTGAGAAAGGGTTGATTCGCTTGTTCGAAGCCTGGATTGAAATGGTAACCACGTCAGCATCATTGGGGGTAAAAGAGAAAGTAGACTCAACACTCAAGTATTCTGCTTCTGATCTTTCGGGCATCCTTGACGACTTTTAGGAAGTGCGCGTGTTCTTTGACGCCAGGCACGTTGAAAGCTTCGCCATCAAAAATGAGAAAAAAGCAAAGGCTCCATGCTAATATAGACCGACTTTGCACATATGCACCGACAGAAATGATCAATTTATCATACTTGATGGTAAAAGGTGTGCCAGAAGAAGTATGAGGATTGAAATCTATATCTGAGGTTGATTCAGCGTCCGCAGGTCTTGTGGCAGGCATCTGCAAGCGTTTGAGGACCCAGCTCTTAAAAAACCCAAAGAATGGCTACTTGCGCATGTAAGCAGCTTCCGAGAGAAATCTTGATCAGAGAAAGGTATTAGAAACTAGGAAAAGTTGTCAAACTTCCAGTTGCCCACCAATATTATCACACCAGGCTTGGTAGTAGGTCTGATGACGGTGTCAGGATTCGCTTTTAGAAAGTACACGATTGGTACAAACCACTTGAGGGGTGTACCTCCGAACGGGTTCTACCGTACACCGAAATTCCAAAGTCCCAACAGCTGTACCAGCTAGCAAAGGCGTGAAGTTGAAATATGTGTTGGGTGAAAGGATGGTCACATCTACAAGAAAACTCAGCCAATGAAAAAAAAATTGAGCTAGGTAAGAAACGTATATACCCCACCGTTTTTTGTCGATACTCCGGAGTACATTGTAACCTCCCCAACCCGACCCAAGAATCACCACACGCTGCTTGTTCCTCACGAAAGACGTGCTGAACCGTCGACGCGCATTTGAAATTAGATCCCGAGATATTACTGTCAAAAACCGAGTGGATATCGTGTTGAACGACATGAACAGGAGCAGGAAAAATTAATCACTTTTTGTTTCTTATAATTGTGCAAGGATGTATTGACTCAGCACATTTATGATGTATTATAAAGACTTGTCGGATAGATCCGGGTTGGATATCTGCAAATGCAATTGGCAATTTGTCTGGCTTGACCGTTGAGCGCTGAGCTTTGAGCTTTGAAGTGTACAGCGTCCAGGTGTCGTTTTCTGCAGTGACAAGTCGTATGGTGAAATGGGACGTTTACTACTTACTCTTTTTCAAAGCTGAAGTAAACAGGGCCAAGGCTTGTTGTATCCGAGTCGGACGTCCGACGTCGTCGCAGGTGTCTCGTTTTTACCCGTGTCTATCGCTCAGATTAATCACTTACATCTTCCAACATCCGGATGGATTTCGCAGGGGTAACAACTCTTTGTGTACTTGTATAAGAATCTTTGAAATCAGAAAAGCACACTGGCAGGGGGTGTAAAGACAAGCGATTAGTTTTTCAACAAGAGCTCGTGGCACAAGAATTTATTGATGCCTTTACCTCGACCTTACGCGTTCAAAATGTAAACAAAACGAAACAACTATCCGACAATTGAAGGTGAGGTTATTTTCTGTAATCCCCGCTCACTGATTAAGACCAGACCAGTTTCTATTCATTTAAATGCATCAGGGGCATAACATCCCTTGGACTCTGATAGAATCTAATTTCGAGTTCAAGCAGAATGACACACGATTCACGCCACCCTTTAATGGGCTCGTTTCCACGAACAAGCAAAACGTTTCGAAGGAGCTAAGACACTTTATTCACAAATTCGTACAAGCTATATGGACATTTTCAGACACGGAGCGTGCAAAATACCCAACCCAAATAAAGCTGGTCTCCGAAGGCAATCTCTTCTCAGATGGACTAAGGAACAAATACCCAGAGTATCTCAATGAGGAAAACCAACGAACAGAGTACTGGATTCGGCGTGCAAAGAAGAGGCGATATGATTCTGAGGGCATCATTGCTGAAGATAGGCTTCTGTATGACACAACTGATGGAGACCTCGCTGACGTGGTCAAAGTCCTTCTCTATGAAAACGAGATGGAGAGTTTGCTTATGATGGCGAACCACCCTGAAATTCCCGTTGGGACTCTCCATCACCTCAGTTGGGGGCATCACTTTGGTTTTTCCCGCGTGAAGGAGTCTGCTATACGATCTTACCTGTTCTTCAATGCTGCCGAAGCGACGGGGATCTTGCACACTGGGCAATATACACTTTCCGACAACTATGAATCAGTGCTTTCGGATATGGGAGGGTGTATGGATTTTCCGGCTCAACAAATTCCACATCAAGAATTCTTGAAGTTGTGCGGTGTGTTTGACGATAATTTTTTGGGGGGCAGAAGGTGGATAGACAGGAGTTGGGTTAAGGACGTTTACCTTCATCTGAATCATGGCCTTCTGAAGGAGCATATGAAGACGCTTTTTGCCCTAATATATCGATACGACGTCCTGATGAAAGAGTGCGCATTGGATCCACTGTTGGACTTGGAGATTGCGCAGTGTTGTCCCATCAATAGGGTGGTGAAAGTCGAAAAGAACTGGTCGGAGAGAGAACAGCAGTGGGTCTACGAGCTTTGTTAATAATTTGTGAGACTTCAATTGAATAAGCCATGTTTCCTTGCATTGTGAGTTATCCTGACGAAACATTGAACAAAACAAAATATTTCTAGCAAAGCAAAACTCGGGTCAGGTGATGATTCGATCTTTGTGCTCACTCCTCTTTTGCACTCAGACCAAAAGAAAAATTCAGTAAGCAGTTCATAAAAATTTAAAGAGTAGCTCAATACCTGACCACGAGTGACATATGTTGAAAATACTCGATAGCTTTCACTTTCGCCAACAACATCAACTAAAAAATATAACAAAGCCATAAAAAGGTAGATTCATACAAACAGTGATATATATTTTTTTATTCTGTCAAGTGGTCAATTGCAATGAAGATCAAAACACCCGATAAGAAATAGTAAGGGCTGCCCGAAGATGTCCGGACCCGAACAGACTAAAATTTATAATTTACATAACCGAGGGTTGTCCATGGAATATTTGAACTTTTGATCATGAATTGTTGAACACCCCAGCGTTCCACGCCCCAGAAAATTTAGCAGGCAATGAGACTGTCCCGTTTCATCTCTTTGCTTTGCGCCTTCCCTTGTCACTCGCTACTGCACAAAGGTGTTCTTTCGCCGGTAATGAGCAACATGGCAAACAGTCCTCTGCAAGTGTGCCTCCTGGCAGCAGTGGCAGGAGATGGAAGTCGCGTTACCTTCCCAAGTGACCCTCTCTACCAGATCGACGCTGTGCACCCGTACAATCTCAACATCCCGGTTAAACCAGCAGCTGTGACATTTCCAAATTCTTCCGTAGAAATTGCGAAGATCGTCAGCTGTGCGAGTCAAGGGGGGTATAAAGTCCAGGCCAGAAGTGGAGGTCACAGCTATGGCAATTATGGTGCGAAAAAATTGTCCCACTGAGAATCCTTTGCTCCAGGATGAGACTGACAGTGGATGATTATGAAGGACTCGGAGGCACGGACGGCGCCGTTGTAGTGGATACAAACAACTTCCGAAACTTCTCCATAGACCAGGTGACTCAAGTTGCGACCATCGGAGCAGGCACACCGTTGCAGGAGGTGACCCGGCGGCTGCACAACGCCGGAGGGAGGGCAATGGCTCATGGTACTTGTCCCAGCATTGGCATCGGTGGACATGCCACCATTGGGGGGCTAGGACCGACGTCACGCATGTGGGGAATGGCCCTAGACCATGTCCTAGAGGTCGAGGTAGTGCTCGCTAACTCTAGTATCGTCCGAGCCTCCCCCACCGAGAACGCAGATGTGTTCTTCGCGGTCGAAGGTGCTGCGGCCAGCTTTGGGATTGTGACAGAGTTCAAAGTCCGGACGGAGCCCGAGCCGAGTTCAGCAGTACAATATTCATATAAATTCAACCTCGGTAATGCGGCCTCCAATGCGTTCAGAGACTGGCAGTCACTGATCTCAGACCCGAATCTCAGTCGCAAGTTCGCTAGCAGCTTCGCTGTCTCCAAAGGTGTCGCTGTCATTTCCGGAACGTACTTTGGCACCAAAGAAGAATTCAATGCGTTCCAGCTTGATCATCGATTTTCCGCCAGCACCAGTAGCTCCGTTGTTGAGTTCGCTGACTGGCTGGGGTTAGTGGCACATTGGAGCGAAGACTTGGTCCTCCAACTCTTCGCCAACACTCCGACCTGGTTCTACTCCAAGTCCCTCTCTTTTTCGCCCCAGACACTGATTCCTGCTTCGGGCATCGACGACCTTTTCGAGTACCTTACGACCCAGCCCTCAGGTGCCCTTGATTGGTTCGCGATCTTCGATCTTGCAGGCGGCGCGATCAACGACGTTCCGAAAAATGCCACCGCATACGCCTATCGCGACTCGCTCTACTGGCTTCAGTCATATGCAATCACACTGGGACCCGTGTCACAAACCACAGTCAATTTCCTGGACGGCATCAACGACGTCATAGGGGGGTCCCTACCCGGGGCCCATTTCGGCGCGTATCCTGGCTACGTCGACCCACGACTTCCAAACGGTCAGCTGGCATATTGGGGATCAAATTTACCCCGACTGCAACAGATCAAAACGTCTATTGACCCAACCGATGTCTTCCACAACCCTCAGAGCGTGAGGTCGCATAATCGTCCAGGACTGGGAAGGGACGGGGCATTTAGCCTGGAACTCGCGTATTATTCTCTTTCTTCATTCTTAGGTCTTTTTTAGTACGTATATATATATATCGATATAAAGGAATCATTTTCACATGTATGCCATCAGGAACACGGCCTTCAATGCTGAGGATTTCAAAGGCATGTAACTACTGAGTTCAAAGATACCCTATATCTCTCTCCGATGCTGTCTCAAAGTACCTCAAAGGAACATCAGATTTGATAAAGTAAATACTTAGAACGGACTTTGGAGAGAGGGTTTTGGGGAATATACAGACGAATCAGAGCAGCAAGACAAGTGTTTACAGAAGTGCTCCTCAGCTCTGAACAAAAGCAAGTCCCTCTCTACCAGCTTTGTCAGAAGCACATTGCGCCCGAGAAAAGAAAGGATTTCAGAAGTAGGAATGGATCCGTGTGGATTAGAAGCGCTGATACGGAGAGTGATGCGCTGGAGGAAATAAGGAGCAGTCGAGAGCAGAGCTGAAATCCAGGATACGTCTGCTTTGGAGAGGGAAAAGCTTTCCTCCTCCTCAAACTCGAAATGGAGGTGGAGGGTAAGACGCGGGAGCATGCCAATGGATTGGACGAATTGTAGGATAGGAGGAAAGGGGGACAAGTAGACTCGAGACGGAGTTCGTATGGACGCCACTGCGTGAATAGTGAGTTCTGTTAGGATGCGTATGCATGGCAAGTGAAGAGTGGTGAAAATGTGAGAAGTTTCGGTCCCGGACCCATCGTCTCGGATGTCATAGCTTGTTCGGACTGTGGAGGGAAGGTTTGAGTTTAGAGTTTAATATATATATGAAAAGAGATAGTGACAAGTATCGGATAGATGAAGCCTTAAGCAAGTTGGGATGTGCTGTTCAAGAAGCTTTGCCAACCAATAAAAGTCTTCCACTTTGGATGAATGGAAGTCGAGAGTGTCTAGATTCTTGAGTGCTTCCCAGCCGAAAATATTAGGGAGAGCGCGAAAGTTGTAGAGTGAAAGGGACTCGAGAGTGGGCTGATATGACATGCCAAAATCAGATCGGAATTTTCCATGAAGAGACAGGTGCTTGAGGCTTTTGCATTGATCGAATGCGGAGAGTGGAAAGCCAATAATTTCTTCTATGGACGCCTTTGCGACAAAAGGTGAGCGAAGGCGGTTCAGAAAAGCCGCCTGAAAAGTCTCGTCCAGATTGCGCCAGGCAACGGTATCCCTTCCCCTCCCCCTCAATGTGATACTAGTCAATCTCGGAACCATTGACAAAATTGATGAAATGCCTTCCAATGAGCGGATCATTTCGACATTCTGTAAGGATATAAGCTCAATGTTTAGACCGAAAACATTGTCGAGTATGTGAGGTCTTTCAGCGAAGACTTTGAGAAGCTCGAATGGCAGAAACTTCTGGTCGTTGCGGGTTGGGTGATTTTGGAGAGCGATGTAAGTGTACAAATGACGTTCTGCAAGTGATGCAAGGAAGGGGTGTCCTTCGGAGCATTTTCTGAGGGAGATATAGTCGGATTGCAGAAAGCTGAAGATGTAATCAACGACGTCTGGTGTAAGCTGCTTGCTCACAGAGTCCATGGGTTTTCCCCCATTTTCTGGACAATTTATAGAAAATATTAGTCAGCATTCCGGCTGCCAGTTAAATTGATGTTAGTTTTACAATTGAACTTGAACGTTTGAACAGCTATATTCTTCTGTGAATATTGTATTCTTCTGCCATGATATCCAACAATTCATCTCCTAGAGCGTCTTGAATAATCTCAGGCATTGACTTCGACCCTCTTCTCCGAGTCTAAGCCGAAATATCTTGACTGTCGTTTGCCATCCTATAATGGGCGTCTGTTATTGTATTTGGTGAGTTCACAACCTCTATGTACCACTCGATTAATTTCGAAATTTTCATCTCCCTTTCGAATATTATTTCCTCCAAATGTGAGAAGCTGACTTGTTCTGAATCCAATTCCTGCATGGCTAGCTCTCGAATCTTCCGGAAGTGCCATCTTGTCCTCAAAATGGAGGTCCCACATGTGATGACATTGTTGGAGGGTGAGGAATTATAAAGGCAGGGAGATCAGGATGATAGGGTAGAAATTTGTATATGTTCCAGAAAGTCATGTTGAGTTCTACCAAGATCTATTTTATACACGTACTAACGGCCGTTGAGTTCCTAAATTCAAACAGAAAGGGAATTTTGAAAACTAAGATTTATATAAACACGAGAGACAGCTATCCTGTGGACCATGGTCTGAGACAAAAGTTGAATTCATATTTGCAACCTCGACGTCAAAAGTTTGACTCGAACAGCATGCCAACTATGTTCTGGGACATTTACTACGATTACATCAGTCTAGGCCTTATTTCTCCTCTCGCCATCGGGACCTATGTCATTATCAACCAACTACTTCACCCGCATATTTTCTCAGCGGCGATAATGCTTCCCTGTATCGCATCCTTTGTCGTCTGGGTTGTGATTTTAATTTCCACCCCGCATCAATCTTGGACACCAGTCGCCTTTGCTCTACTACTTACCATCATCTCTGTTGGGGGTATAGTCCATGATTATGCAAGTCTTCGTGAGTTCACTGGATTTATGGCTGTTTCATTATGGAAGGTTGATTGTCTCACTGACAGGCACTCCTATCTACATCGCAGGAATGACGATTGGCATCTTCGCTGTTTCGCTATGCGTCGTCTTCCTTTTTCTATCGACCAAGGGGGTGGAAAGGAAAGACATGGGCCACATGGGGAAAATAGTTGATGGGATCGACGCCATTATGAGGAAAATAGTTGATGGGATCAACGCCATTATGACCTTCATCGGATTCACCATTCTCGTCGTCACCGAGGCGATCCTTGCACTCACTGCGCACCTCCGGATCGGATTGAGAAAGGTCCTAGGGACGACGGATAGTTTACTTCCGGATACTGAGGCATCAAATGCTACTACTAGAGCTCAGGCATGTTATCCTCCGCCATATGATAGTAAAGTGTAGTATTACATAATTCTTGACATGTACTTTGTTACGTTGCTGCATACAATTGACACTTGCTATTTGGTTTCACGCATTCATCTTGTCATTCTCCGGCGAAAAAGCTTGTTAGACTGGATCCCGAATCACTGATTTGTGAGCAAAATGACCAATTTCGGGGAAGGTACTGGTCGTTATAGCTTGTTTTCACTGGGGGAGGGAAGGTCCGGTTTTCAGTTGTTTTCGCAGTTTAATATTTTTTTAAAAGAGAGATAGTTAAAAGTATCAGATAAATGAAGCCTTATAATTAGTGAATGGTACAGGTCAAGAAGCTTTGCCAACCAATCAAAGTCTTCCACCTTGGATGAGTGGAAGCCGAGAACACGTAGATTCCCGAGTGATTCCCACAAGAAAATGTTACGAAGAGGGCGAACGTTGTAGATTGAAAGGGACTCGACAGTAGGTAGGTGTGTTAACGTTAACGATGTGCCAAAATCGGATCGGAACCTTCCATTAAGAGAAGAGTGGAAAGCCCACAATCTCTTCTATGGACACCTCTGTGACAGAAGGTGAGCGAAGGCGGTTCAGAAAAGCCACCTGGAAAGTCTCGTCCAGGCAACGGTATCCCTTCCCCTTCCCCTCAATGTGATACTGGTCAATCTCGGAACCATTGACAAAATCAATGAAATGCCTTCCAACGAGCGGATCATTTCGACATTTTGCAAGTAATATATAAGCTCAATGTTCAGACTGAAAACATTATCGACGATGTGAGGTTTGGATGGCAAAAACTTTTGGTCGTTGCGGGTGATTTTGGAGAGCGATGCAAGTGTACAGATGACGTTCTGCAAGTAATGCGAGGAAGGGGTGTCCTTCGGAGCATTTTCTGAGGGAAATATAGTTGAAGATGTAATCAACGACGTCTGGTGTAAGCTGCTTCATAAGAAAGAAAAGTATTAGTCAGCCTTTTATTTTCTTCTATGTGATGTGGAACTGCAGGACTGTGCAAGTTCATCAGTAAATCTGGGAATATCTGAATCGTTACAAGTCAATTGTATTTACAGCCATTTGCAGAAAGGTTGGCGGTCATAGGATCAGCCATTTTTAGAGTAAATAGAAGAGAACGTGACCATAAATTAGGGTTACGCCACTTGTTTAAGCACTTACACGCCTCTACTGCAGCTATGCCATATCGGAAGATACCCAGAGCTATCAAGGTATCTGCTATGCGGCTCTATGAAGACAATATATTACCCAAACCAGTAATTCTGGGATATCTTGGCCTGTCTTCACGAACTTTTGATCGAGTGCTAGCCCTATGGAACTCGACTGGTGATGTTCTCAAGCAAACGAACGGTGTCTGTGGTCGGCCTCGGTTACTGCATTATACTGACGTTGACTATCTCAAACGTCTAATTCAGCATCGTCCTGACTGGTTCCTTGATGAGCTGCAGTACTTGCTTCAAACTAATCGGTTCATTGCTGCCCACTTTACAACTGTCCATCGTGAGCTTGTTCATGCTGGAATCTCTACTAAGAGGATCAAGAAGGTCGCGTCTGAGCGCAATGAAGATTTACGTGCAGATTTCATTGCTCGAATGGCACAGTACACACCTGAGCAACTTGGCTTTCTCGATGAGGTTTCGAAAGATGAACGCACTGCTTTCCGGAATCGTGGTCGTGCTCGAAAAGGCAAACGGGCAGTCATGAAAGGAGTTTTTGTTCGTGGCCGTCGCTTCTCTGCTGAAGGTCTTTTGACACTGGACGGTATGATATCGAGCACCGTTGTTGAAGGCTCTATGACCCGTGCATTATTCATTGATTATCTGGAGTTCACAGTGGTAGAATCATTTGCTTTCAACTCATGCGAAGGCTACTCATTCAACCCTTGCGTCTCAGATCCCTTTATGCTCACCTTTTCCGGGAAATCTCAGTGTCCTAGTCATGGATAATGCAAGAATTCATCATGGAGCAGAAATACTTGAGCTTGCTGAGCGCTTTCGTGTGTTTTCTTTTCTGAGTTTCTTCACTGATACTGATGTAAACTTCTCCAGAGATCAGGATCGAGTTTTTGCCACCCTATTCACCTGATCTAAATTGTATTGAAGAGGCATTCTCAAAAGTCAAGGCTTTCATTCGTCGTCACCGTATACTGCTCACGCGCGAAGGCGATGGAATGATTTTTGAATTGAATGAGATAATGAAGGTTGTTACAGTTGATGATGCAGTGGGCTATTTTATACATGCAGGTTACTTCTAGAAAGGGCAATAATGATAGCACAAGTCAAACGAACTGAAAACGACAGCAGAAAAAGTGTTGTACAGCAAAAGAGAGAGGATAAAATGAGAGAACGAAAGCAATACAGTCATACACATTCACTGGTGCACCAGGCCTTGACCGCCTCCTTCAAGTCTATAATCTCGCCAATTTTGAACCCCATTGTGACAAGATCTGCAGGTGTCATGTGAGTGAATGCATGAGTACCTGTAATTGCATTCTCATTAGTGCTTGAAAGTCCGGTCCAGTCCGGTCTTTTGCCTATTTTTGGAAAGACCGAGACCGAGACCGGTCTATAAATA
>QDKV01004947.1_pt1 | contig 19600 bp, 20 predicted proteins | sample 1861101 | NCBI WGS metagenome assembly QDKV01 (sample SAMN04275158, study PRJNA302643) | Fungus metagenome, whole genome shotgun sequencing project. | isolation source: fruitbody | host: Mallocybe terrigena | place: Sweden | collected 2013 | reverse complement strand
CTTTGCAGATATCTTGCCCAGATTAGTAAAGAAAAAGGCGTTTAGAGCCAGCTCGCGGTAGCTGGAATTCAAAAGTATGCGTGCTTGCTCAGCGTCGCAGCTTTTGGCGGTGTTCAGAGGCAAGAAAAACAAAAACAAGGTCTATATATTGAAATTGTAGTCTCACTAAATCGAAAGACATGTATCGTGAGCTTACCCCATTACAGAAAGTAGTATCCTTTGAGAAATTGAACCGACCCTCGTAACTTGAACTGGTTGGGATATTGTCTGTAGCAGGTCAACAAAGTGGAAACGGTAAAGGAGTTATAGGACTTACTTGGAGATGTCTGATATTTTCCTACAGAGGGAAGTTCGTTTCCGACCTCGTGAAACCGGCGGGAGATAACGACCAAATGGATCTAGCATCATAACATATTCCCCAGATATGACCGTTACTACATCAATGCAAATACATTGGTGTGTTTTTCGGTCGAAAAAGATAGGAAGATCTCGTACATCAGTAAAATAATAGAAACTTAGAGCTCCGAGACCGTGCCGCCCATGGGTGTCCAACTGATCGACTTTACCTCCCCTTCCAACTCTGCGCAAACCTATGAAATCGCCCTTGGAGAGCATAGCATTGTCGAATAAAATACAGAACGAAGGCTTTGTACTTCAAGAAATTGTTTGGAAATCATGTCTTTTGAAGCAGGGTGGAGCCGGCGATAGTCCAACATAATTGAAAGCTCAGTGGCATGGGCGTCGTCTGCGTTGGCCAGCACTTCATTGAAGGCATAATGTATGTCATATTCTCTGAGGAAGCCCTGGATTCTTCAAGTGCATCTTCGCCAAGGTCTAAGAGGAGCGAGCCGAGATACGGAGCTGATCGCTCAAGAACGAGGGATTCCAAAATGAGTAGCGGTTTTATCTTGTAATGCTACGGGTAGTAGACAATCTGTGTCAGGATAATGGCATTGAACAGTGGGTACTCCTTGACCAGGAACTGATATTGAAGTGCGGTCAAAATCCTGACAATTGCACTAAGGAGCTCAGTCACTGCAGGCATGTCTGAGGGAGCGACGGATTCATATGTACGAAGTTCAAGTGTCATGGCTTCCAGGGTGGGCCTGCAGAAAAGCAGATTAAATTACGAAAAATACAACCAACACAAAGATACTAACGTTTTTGTACAACCCATCGCAATGAAGAATGACTCAAACTCCATTTGATGAACTAGTCGGAAAGGCAGCTTCAAATCTATGTCAGAGAGAAGCGCTCGCTCCGTTGCGACCGTTTCGATAGACGAAGCAGCAACGGGGATCCAGGAAAAAGTCGTTATTACCGAGCGCAAAGACTGTATTTCCTCCGAGCCTTGAGAGTTGTCCATTACTGTGACATTGGCTCATGTAGTATGCTATCAACTTGCTCAACCTGTTGTAACGATCTCTGCCTCATGGAAGTGAAAGTGTGATGGAGAGTTGACGAACAAGAATATCAGTCGAGATGCGGTCTGACCAGCCAAGAGCCGATCGGAATTGGGGATTGGTAACAATCACGACGTCGCTTCGTAAGACAGTCAGCACCAAGTCATAGAAAAAACGGTCTGCGTGTTCCCCTTGATGTCTATCGCGACGACGCTTAGAATTCTTGAACTCCAGGGATTAAGGAGTACAGAGCGCAGTCTACTAGTATCAGAGAAAAAATCCAGATTCCTCTTGAGAAGCAGGAACAATGAACGGCGTCTTTTCCGGTCTCCAAAGGGTCTTAGAGATACTGGAGATCCGCTGCAATTCCTGAACCATGGAAGTCCAATAAGATTATCAATCCCCGGCGGAGAGCTTGAAAAGACAAGATACTCGATGATTTCGCCGACAGTTTGTGGGTTGTGAGGTTTCCAACACCCTATTCTGTCCAGTTGAATGTAGCGAACTTGGTGAAAGAATAGAGGCGTCAATTTTGATGTCACCCGATTCCAAAATTGTAAAAATGCGTGGGGGTTGAACAATGTTCAAACCTAAATCCGAGAGAAGACTGAGATTGATACCGGGAGACGCAGGTGCAATCAAGGTCTTGCAATCTCCGAGAGAAACTAAGGACTCTTCTTGAGAAGAAATAAGGAAGATCCACGACGTATGACCTCCTTGGTGAGGTTTGAAGTGAGGTTTGCCCAATAAACACTTTTCTCCTCCGGCGGCCATATGGACCATGGTAAGCACGTCGAAGACAAATGTTCGAGGAGGTCAGCCCAGGCAACGGGGGTCCACACATAAAAAATCACACGATTCCATTCAATGAGCCTCCTGAATAGACAGATATTAGCACAAGACTAACACACTATTATATGCGAACCTCTCACGAGATTCCAGAGTGCGAACTTCTTCGATATTTTTCAGGCTTTGTCGATCAGGTGTCAGGGCAAAAACAGCATTCAGGTGCAACGGGAAGCAGGTCCTAATCGGCAGGGGCAAGAGTGTGTACAGAGACCCTATTAATTTACCATTTATCGGACTAGCCAACTGGACCAAGGGCAAAAGTTTATCGGATGTCAAACTATCTCCAACATCATAACCCAAGCGCTCCGACATCGCCTCTTTAGCTTGCGCTTTATCGATTTAGAGTCCGGATACACCAATTTGTTTCAGTGTTGCCGTTAACTGACTGGAGGACAGTTCTGCGAAAATGAATTCCTTGTGCGGCGGTATACGGTGATGGGATGTCTTCAATCGTAACACTTCCAATAACTTTGCTGACCATCTCGATCGATATGGGGAATCTCGATCTTGGTAATGTGCTTGAGGAACTTCTCCTAATTCACGTTCACAGAAATTGCTTAGGATGGTGCCAATTTCTTCTACAGATGTGTGAGATGTTTTGCTTCGTTCAGCTTGCTTGACCGTCCGTAAAGGTGGACGGAACACCGTCCCAGCATATATTGCAAAGATATCATCGACGACGTCTTTGAAAGGCTCAAGCCGATCGCGATAACGGAGGGTGTTCTTGGAAACGGTGATGTGGATCGAGTATCATCAAACTCTCGCCAGACAAAACGTGTGGATTTTCCGTAAGTCGTAATGTTCTCAGAGTAGGAAGGCTCAGAGATGAAAACTCGAAAATCTATTGCAAAAGTCCGCCTACGTTTCGTCCGCCTTCTTGTTCGATGAGTGTATTTTTCTCAACGCTTTCCAATCGCTGTCAGATAACAAACCATCATTGATTGCAAGGAGGGCAGGTCCTTGGGCATCACACAGGCTGGGATCGCACAAGGACTCGGTCGGATGGTCCCTTTCGTCAAGGATGAAGAACTTTAACAAGGCTTAGATCGGTAATGCCAAGTTCATAACTACATACTTGTTTCTTTGCCCCAGCATCGTCACTGTTCTGCAAGTACTCGCGTAATATAGCAGAGTTGCCAGGATATCCATTCAGGATGCCCTGTATAAGGGCAGTAGTGCTGAGATGAATTGGCTCGAAGATGCTGAGCCCAGATGTTGCGTTAAGACGTTCATGATTATCTGTACGGTCATGGGCGTTGCGTCAGTTATAGTATCCTGCGAAAAATTATAATGTAGTCCGAAAAGATTGAGCATTGCAAGCGGTCCCAGTAGGTCCGCGTTGCTCACTTCTTCAGAAAGGATGGCTAGGAAGTCGTTTACATGATCTGTCGAAGCGCCTTGACTCGAAGATGAAGAGACACATGAGAGAATCTAATTGGGCCAACGGAAAGGATGGCTGGCACCAATTTGGGAGCCAAAGATGTGGCTTGAATTAATAAACGACCGTGTTGAAAGGTAAAAACAAAAACTTTGAGCTCACGGCAACGAATAGTTTCCGAAGAGTAACTTTGCCTCCGAGCAGCCAACTGCACCGCCATGTCCCTAAGTGAGTGGTGATTGCTGCTGAGGTTGTTGCATCTGACCTAGAAGAATCTTTTGTCGCTGACATTCGGCCTCTTTTTCTTGCTCCTGTTTAAGCGCCGAATCACACTTGATCTGCTCTTGTTTCCGCGTCTAAAAAGTACGTCAGAATTCTATAATTGCAAAGGAACAATCCGATGAGTGGGTTACTTACTCTGGCATCATCACTTATCTCCTCACTAGACCAAGAGCTGTTGTCAGACTCAGTGTCCACAACGACCGGACGGCCCTTCGGTAGCAATGGCTCAGCAAGCGAATTCCTGAGTTTCGCTGCCGAAACAGGATCCAAGGTACCGAGGTTCGGTGTAGATTTACTCTTATTCCTCGATGATGACTTCGACGCCGACAGAGCAGGGAGATCGACACCCTTCACTTTCCCTTCACTTTCTCAGACAGGCGAATTTCCTGCTTCGACAACGACCTCGAAGGTTCGCGAGCCTGGGTGTTGTGGTGTTGAAGACCTCGTCGACCACCTAGCCGCTGGCACTGATGATAGTTCGTCTCATCCTTTCGCTGTTGCCGCTCTTGGGCATGAAATAACAATGCGTCCAGCTTCTTTTCGTTCACAGGGACGTGAGCAGCCTTACATCCCTGTCCTATACCACCTCCCATGATCGTTCTCAACCGTTGGTCGATGATGTGACCAGCCGAAATACTCGGCCCACTACCACCACTTTTTGCACCACTACTCTCATCGGAATTGGAGCCAATATTGAACCTCGGCGGACGTTTTAAATTATTCTCAGCGACCCCATTGACTTCATGGGGCCGCCTAAATACAGATTTGTCCTCTCGCATGCTGGGCTGAGTGGTACTCGGCGCCAATGCTTGTTCCTCTTTAATGAAACCAAGTAGCTGCTCTGCTTGGGATTGAGAGCCGCTACCTTTACGTTGTGAGGTTTCCTTGCCATCATTCTGGATGACCCCCTCCATGTTCACTTTCACTGTTTCCGATAGCTCCCCATACGCCTTCCCGCCAATTTCCACACCCAGACGCGCGCTATTCCTCCTCATAATTGTCCTCGCCTTTCCACCAACAGCACGACCCAATGCAACCTTAACTCTTGCCTTTCCGGCGCCGACCGCCATCTGCTTCTTAACCAACACAGGTGGTGGATACGCAGCAGCAATGGTCATACCCAACCCCCCCAATGTACCAAGTCCACTAAGATCCGCAATCGGAGCAGCCAAATGCTCTTGACTTCGACTCCTGCTTTCTTTCGAACTACTTCTACCAGTGCTGTGGCTTCGATTTGAATCACGATCGCTGCTTGTTGTGCGAGACATATTCCCATTCGTTGTATCTGTCACCGTTGCCGGTTTAGAGCCAGAACTTGTAGAGCGCTCGGGAGAAAAGGGGGGCCCTTCATGAGCGGCATAAGCTGGCGAAAACAGTGCTGACGAAGAGGGTGACATCAGAGTAAGAGGCAGGACTGCAGGAGACGATGTTAACGGAACAGGCGAGCTAATCCGCTTTACAACCCTTCTTGCAGAAACTGAAGGCTTCAACTCCGATGTGAACGCTGAATGACGTTCCACTTCAATCACCCCACCATCAACATTAGCCTTTTCCGAGCTGCCATCCCCGACCGTATTGTAAGCTTCTAACGTTATCCTTTCCTTCCGACCGCGGTCAGCGAGCTTGGCTGAGCAGTGAATATCAGTCAGCTTGCTTGCCAACGCCACTTGTGGAAGCCAACAGTGTCGTGCCGCCGGTGGTTCTGGGTGAGTTCGTCACGCAGGTGCCAGTCGTCACATGAGACAAATCGCTCGAAAGCGATGAGATTGAGCTCCTGTCGGTGCTTTCTCTCGCCAACGCCCCCTGCTCCTGACCATGATTTGTGGCCTGCCGTGACATTGGAAGCGGCGGTGATGATTGGCCAAACGAAAACACATCCCTGCATTAACATTGAGGGCGTTAGAGGGTAGATGGACAATGATTGGTTGATCCATTTCTTCTCCAATCAGGACGGAGTCCTCCTCGTTATCCAGAACACCGACTATGCTAGAAGGCAAAAGAACCGGTGCTTCAAGAGAGTAAAACCGCTCCCGACGCGAAGACAAGCCTCCTCCTGAACGTGGCAACGACGACCACTGCTGCCTGTTACTGCCAGAAACACCCTTTATAAGCGGTGTCGATGGCGGAGTCGGATGTGTAGTCGGGTTAGGCGTTGGGTTTACGATAACTAACTGTAGCGGTTGGGAAGGAAGGGCCTGGAAGGCTGTCAGTAAACTGTGGTTGCAGGAGAACTAGACCAATTGTCGGGGTTTGGGAGGTCACGTTAACGGTAGGACTTTGAAGTGATAGCGGATGGGAAGGCGGAAGCACTACCTGTGCTTGGGAAGTCTCTGTTAATTCGGGGAACGATCGAGGGGACGGAGCGGTTTGGTATGACGATGCCTGTGGCTTATTCGATTCATGTTTTGGTGATGAGAGTAGCGATATCGGACGTTGCAGCGTTTGAGAGGAGGAAGATAGCCGTATGACGGGTAGCATCAAGTCTATCACCTCCGCATCCGAAGTTGGAAGATAAGAGATCGCATTGGGCTGCACATATCCAGACGGCTTCAGCGAAATGCTCGTGGCTTGCACATCGTGATGAAACGGTGCAACAGCCGTCACAAGAGATAGCGTCTGCCGGTCAGGTTGTGCAGAAGCGCTGTTAGATGATAACCGCGAGGATTTGTCAAGCGAGTTGCCTTCCGACGGTGATGAACCCACATTGCTCGTGCATGACGACGATGATGTAGACAACAAGTCATAGATGATCTGACCAACGTTAAGGGGCGTTACATTGATATTTTGCCGGCTTGGAGGGCACGGTATTGTAGGTTTGGGGGAAGAGAAACCAGACAGAGGACAGGACGAAACATGACGATATTCGGTGAGACTTGTTGCGCCTGGATGGAAGGTTGAAACAATCAGTTTATTGCGAAAAAAAAATGTACGGTCGCTTCACGGGAATACACTTATTAAAATTGAGGCACAATAACTATGCCCAAACCACACCTCCGACTGGTGCAGTTCGCCGAGGTGGAAAGAAAGAAGAAACCCAAAACATACCTTCTTGATGGTGGATTCCAGAGGAACAGTTTCGGCTTCCTTCGCCTTCAAATGCCCTGAGTTCACGATGCCATAATCGCCAGGTAATATTTTCGAGTCGTCGACCATTCTGTAGTGACCCCTTGCACTTTGTGAAAACTTGAAATAAACAAAAGTTGCGTAAGCCTCCCAAAGGAAAGAGCGAAATGTAGTCCAAACACGCACTCGTCCACAGACCGCAAAGCGCATCACGGCCGTCAAGATCCCGAACCGCGTCAGCGGCAACGGAAAGAATTGGTGTCGAGAACATAGCAACCATGATATCGATAAATCAGAAAGGGCGAACACAAAGAATAAGGGGAAGAAAACCGTGGTTGCGGCTGTTCAAAGCCACTGTTGAGGAGACAGCAAAACGGTATTAAGATACACTGAAATTGGTTCCGTTTCAACTGCTTGCTATGCGCGACAGCAACGACGACGAGGGAGGAGCTGTGGGCGGCGATTCGAAGGTAGCAGGGTAGAGGAAAAGGCAAGGGGAAGGGATGTGTGACCGAATTCGTCTTTCTGGCTGTCTAAAAAATTTGATCCTCATCAAAAGGGTTGAGAATTTTACTTGTGATTGTGGAATTTGCAACTAATGTAACTAGGATAATCTCCAATGCGAGCGATATGCTATTTGAATTGTGAGCTGGATTACCACCTCCTGAAATTCGGCGAAGGACCAGGTATGCCCATATTTTCGTTACTTACCCCTCTGCAGATGGAGACTTATGCCATCTTCGCTTGGCGTGGACCACCAACTGCGACAGCACCATCCTGTGCCAGCCACTACCCACAGGGCAACTCCGACAACGAAGCTGTGACAGGACACAACGAGGAGGCGCGATGGCATAATTCGTTGTCGTTTTAACCTTCAACTGACCACTCCCTCAGTCTCCCTAGCATCAGCGGTCGCACTCGCATAGTATGAAGTAACGGGCATGTCAGGTACGTCCGTCTTCGATTGCCACTCCTTAATCCTACTAACTACTTGCCTGCAGCACCACAACCATTGAGAAACAGCACAAATGCTCGTTTTGTGGTGCTCCCTTCCACCCCACCTGCAAACGCCAAAGAAGAGGACGATTTGGCATTGTGGGTCTTTTCCGCCCTGATCAGACCCTTTGCACCGGGAACACAACGACACCACCCGAGAATGGTTGTTCGTTCTCGGTTACCGTCGTTCACCACTACCACAGAGGTCGAGCACAATTGCTCGTTCTCGGCGGTGGTAATCCTTTTCGCTTAGCGGGAAGACAGCTGGCGTATAAGGTCCTATTTATTTATTTTGTTTTGATAATACAACCACTGCTAGCAGGTACTTAGCGTTTCAAAGCAAGGGGTGGTCATCCCTCCACAATGACTACAACATCCAAAATCGAGCATTCTCAGTGTTGTCACCAACTGCCACGTTCGTCCCTACTCCTCCTCACAACAACCACATCGCCAGTAACACTACACCACAAACACCATGACAATGATAAACAGCTGTCCAAGGCGCTTATTCGAGTTTCAAACTGTTCTGTCGTAGCACACCATGACATTATCCAGAGTTTAAACCAGTCGTCGTTGGATATATCCAGTCTCGGCCGTTTTGACGGCCGTATCGATAAGTCCTTCATGACCACTGGCCACAGCATGGAATATAAATTCCTGTGGTGTCAGCCCGGTGGATAAAGAAACGACACTGAGGAATTCCTGTAGAATACATTGTATTAGTCCTCAGCATGTGTTAGTCAAGAAAATATACGTCAGAAACCCAATCAAACGGATTTTTTGAAAATGGTGCTGAGTTCAAGTTTGACGTCGGCTCAGATCCCTTCATCAATCTAGAGCCCTCAGGACAATTGACCTTTCGGCTTCAGTTTCGAGTCCATGTTTTCACAATTTTGATATGCGGCAAGTTCGCGCGGCTCATGTACTGGGATCACAACCCCATACGTCGGCTATGTTATGTCCATGTTCCATATTTTCAACATTGTACTACCAACAGTTACCCTTTTTCGCGTCAGCATTCAAGTTATTATTTCACCATCAGTATTTCTCGCTTGAGCTTTGCACAATAATATGTGATTACTGTAAATTTAAATCAAAAAAATTAAACCATACTTACGCTCCAAATTACGTGGCAAAGCCCTATGCATGCTCCATTCAAACTTTTAACAAAATCCAAACCCAAGTTTTTCAGGCGCTCTATACTTCCGACGATAACGTCTTCATCGGTGCACCAACCGGGAGTGATAAAACGAGCTGTGCCGAGTTCGCTCTGTTGAGGTTATGGAGCAAACGAGAACCTCCACGCGCCGTCTGCATTGAACCTTATCAGGAGATGGTGGATCTTTGGGTGAACGAGCAGAAAGCGAAATCTGGAAAATTGCAAGGAGGAAAGGAAGTCGTTAGCCTGAGCAGCTCGTCTATGTCAGCAATCCTATGTCCACGATCTGTGTTAATTATCGTCCCATACAGGTGGATCAATGCATAAGGAATTCGCTTAGTATCAGCTTGTACTTACCGACAATCTCGCCAACGTTCGGCATCAACAGATCGCAGCTCTCAGTAAAAACGGGCCCTATGCTTTCTTCATGTAAAACGCTTTACGTTCTGATGGGAACCCATACAAGAAGATTGGTGTGCCAATGATATCCGTCATCTGCCTCTCAGCCTCGGCACCAACCTTATCACAACCTGACCGTTCTTATCTTATAGGGTTCCCATCCGCGTCCTCAGCAGGGTGCTTTATTCCGTGCTCATTGGGCCATTGAATGGCGCTAACATAAGATAGACGAAGGAAAGGTCGAGCAGGAGGCTGGAAAGTTGGGTTGAGTTGTTTGATCAACGCAGCGGAAGCCGGATCGGCCAGAAGTTTGTCTACTGTTTGACATGTCTGAGCAATGTTGTTGAGAGATATTGCGTGGGATCAAGCAGATACAGATATACATACCACTTCTTCTATGTGCGCCATTAGATTCTCAAATGTAATGAAGGCGAGGTCAGCTTCTAGGTGGGTATATTCGCTGAGATGACGTCTGTGTGACTGTTGGCATACAGGGTCAATTTACAGGTCTGATCGCAAAGAGCGTACCTGTTTTCAGCTCTAAAACTCTCTTGAATACAGAAGACGTCTCCAAGACTAGGCAAGCAGGTTTCAAGGTGCAGTTGGGAGCTTTGTGTCAAAAAGGCGGGTTGCCCGTAATAATCAAGCTTGAAGAGAGCTAAGCCCCTTTCGACTTGGGTCTGCACGAGACATGGGGGAGTAACTTCAATCAGACAAAGATTCGCGGAAGGCTGAAAGCAGGTGGGCACGTAAACGAAGGACGCTCAATGCCGTTTCTCCTCGAAGGACAAGATGCCGAAGGTCGGCTTGAATCGAAGGATCGGATTTCTGAAAGAGTATTCAAAAAATAATAATAGGACACGAATGAGGTGACCTACTTCGTTAAATCTGTTAGTGAATGCATCTTCGGCACCTGGGGATGCACCAACGACACGCCAATAGTCGACGGCAAGTTCATGGCTCCCCGGGGCATTTTTCCCTTCCGGTAGTTCTTGGAGTGTCCCAATCAACTCAACAGAAGACTCGAGAGTTAGAGTCAGAGCTTCATATGTTTGAGCCTAACACTCGAATTCATGATGAACATTCAGAATGCAGCGACAAATGACACACCACACGACCCGAGAGAACAGATTGTTGATAACCAGTACCATCTCTGACGACAACGATGATAATGCCCTTCTGATCCCTCAAACGATGTACCCAGCCAAATACACAAACTCTCTTTCCACGAAGAGGAGCGAGTCGTATAATTTTTGCCTGTAACAGTTAGTATGCAACCGAACATACAATCTTGAACATCACTGCATACCTTCGTGGCTTGCGGTAGGGACGGATCCTCCTCGAGAACAATTTTCTTGCTCTCAGAATCAGATAGTTCTTCTTTGCTTTCTTGAGCGAACGATTCCTCGTATTCTGAATCGGGACTTTTGCGAATTCGGAATGAGACTCCTTCGCCATGAGAATAGATAGCCTGTGCCAGGGACTGATATCCTCCAGGGTAACCCCTGTCTTGTCTGAACCACTGTTTTCGTCGATGTATATCGTCGACATTTGATAAGTCGGGGTTACTGTTGTTTTACTCAAATTCTTGCGCGTCAGCCGAGTGCCAACCTTTATGCAATCGGCTGTAAAGTTATTCTCTGTTAGGTGATCATGGAGTTGAGTTGTGGTCGCATTTTCCCAGATATTTATTTCATTCCTCATATTGAATACATAGTACACAGGTTTGGCACCCCCATTTCTGCAGACCCATACAAAGAGCAGTTTTTATCAGGAGATGAGGGAGCGCCACGGCTTGCTGTCAAACGCTTGTCAAGCGCTATTGAGAACCAATTGGTTGAAAACAGTATCAATGCTCCAGACTGGTAAGGACTAGAGAGACGAAAGAGCCTATGTATATCTCTTTTTCTGACGTTGGCATACAGGGATACTCTTTATGCTGCTTGAATGGCCCGCGACATTTTGTGGGAGAAAGGGCGAGACATTAATCTGGAAGACTTTGTTTTCGTTTCACAGACGTGAGTGCATTACCAGCCAGGTCTAAAATTTGCGCTCATCACAAGTTCATTAGGATTGTCTATTTTCACATCCACATGTAACGCCCAACTGCAAGGCCGTCAGACGGCATCTGCTTGAATATTATTCACTGTTGGAATCATCTAACCTGACGCATTCTGTTCTCTCTTCACTACCTCTACCACATTCATTGGACCCCAAGAATCAAATGACAATTCCCAGCCGATTATACACACTTCTCATCTTCATTCGGGATTCTATTGCGGCCCTGATTCAATTGTCTTTCTTCATTATCCCGCTTCTAGTTCACAGCCCAGTTTACGTCATGGGACGTGTTGGCGCAAGATTGTTAGAGAGTGAAGAGGAAACACAAGCCCAAAACAAAGTGGCTTTTGGGCTGCTTTCGCTCTTGCTCGTCTATCCGGCGAAGTTTTTCTTCCTCTGGGCTCTGTTCTGGTATTCAAGCTTTGGGGCGGCCTTGGCCACTGGTCTTGTTTACCTATTTGCAGTCTATCATGTCAGGGTGATCGATCGTAAGCTTCCTTTCATTCTTCCCGATTAATTCAATATAATAAGCTTTTTTACTTTAGGGAATTATGAAAGGTGCAGCGCGGCGACTATCCTTTATCAATGATTTAATTGGAATTCTTAGAGCCAAACAGTCTATTGCAGCATGGCGTGTCCTCGTTGGCCTTTGGATACCAAAACGTTGGGATCTTTCACTTTCTGCGTTAGCTCAATTCACAAAACCGAAAGTCCCACCTCCTAATCCATGGATAGACCGGCCTCTAAACAACACAGATGAAGATGTGAAGCAAACGGCAAATCCCATCAACATTGGCCTTCTGGAAGAACCCGCCGCAAAGGGTCATGATCGAAAGCCACCTTCTCGCCGCCTTATTCGCCATGTGTTGCGAGCTCGGGTAGAGGCTACGAATGCTCTTGCTGCGTTTTTTGATGTCTTGTCTCGTGATGGATGGATCAAGCAAACAAAGGCAAGTCCCCACTTGGCGAGGACTTATAGGGGCGAAATCGCTGCTTTGTCTAGTGGCGCCGGCGGTTCGGTTCAGGATGGGTGTGCATGACCCATAGAATGGCGGTATGCCGGCGAAGTCATTGCCTTTTTAAAGCAGAGGGGCCAAAATACCATCTCTCGGACAAGGTCCAATGGACGATTGGGCTCTGAGCAGTGAAGGGGAGGGACCTGGGACTGAGGAGGACGGTGAAGAGGCTCGTTTGTACTAGAATAGATAGTTAAAATGGTTAATGCTGTTCAATGGATGTGCCTACTGTGTACGTAAATTTCAGGGGAACGTGGGGAGAAGGAGGTTCTAATTTCATTGATTAGATTTAAAGGGGCGCAAAGGAGATATATTATAACTCGCCCCAAGACGCCCTTCTTCCCCCAACTCCCATGTTGCCCAATCATGTCGTCCGCGACATGGACCAGTTCCGAGTCCTCTTTCGAGTTCGTATCGTTCTCTGCTATCTTGACCACTGATATCATTTGTGATTCCAGCCAGACCCTTGCGCGTACGAATGTCTCAGTCAGCCAGGCCCACCGTCTCTCTTTGCTCAGGTCATAATGGAACAAAATGAATTATTTTATGCGACATTTCCCGAGGCGAGAAGAGCCGATGAGGAACGGCGACAGGAGTGGAGTCAACTGCTCACCAAATACTGGCAAAAACTGGAATACTATGGCCTACCTATGCACTTTGGCTCACCGTTCTTCCCAAGGGATATTGGTGAGGAAGGATGGTATCACGATCCTGGTTAGTATGTAGAGTACCCCGCAGATGAGTCTTACTCATCGTTTGCGTCCTTTTCCCGCTCTTCCACCACAGTAATGCCCAAATCTCCCCTTTCCTGGTATCGTGTCTAATGCATTTTGGCGTAGGCTGCCCATGTTGGTCCATCGCATTCGCCGGCCTCTCTTGGAGATATGTCAGCGGTGGGACCGAATATCTTCAATCATCATCATCCACCGCAAGATACCTTCCAATCGCTGGCGAATGGAGGCCTTCGTTCTGTGGCAAATACCCTATCACCAGACTCATATGACCACCCTACAGATTCAAGCACGACAAGATCTTTCGGGGTCGGATGGGTTATACCGGGACCTTGCATCAGGCAAGAACCCCGCAAGTTCCTATACGGATTCCGCAGGAATGTGATCAAGGTCACCAACCAAGCCACAGCCCACACCGTCACTTCCAGCAGCATCCCCGTCAATCACAACCCGATCAACGTGTCCGTCCCTCACAATTGCCACCTCTTGATCTATCGTCCTCTTCGGCCCATTCAACGGGGTCCAAAGATGATGATGGGTCGGTCTTATCAAGCCCCGTATCCTCTCATCCATCCAGAACAAACAAATCTCCAGACGGGTCATCTTGGAGGCGGAATCCGCGGGGAGGTGCAATGCGTTTGAGTCCGCTACCTACAAACAAACGCCAGGTGGAAAAGAAACTCCCACTTGCCTGTCTCTTTTGCTGTGGACGCAAAATCGCTTGCAGTGCACCATTGCCTGGCAGTCTTGACAAAACGTGCAAGTAAGTGCCCTTCAGGGTCCTCTCTGTTTTGTGATGTCTGCTCATCAGTTGATTTTATATTTGATCAGCCAATGCCACTGACGATCTTTGCCGTGTCACTACCCCACTGAGAGCCGTCGTGGCATGAGGAAAAAAAAAGCTGCGGAAGGATCTAAGGATGTGATTGATCAGAGCTTGCCTGGAGAGGCCGTTCTTACGCCATGATTATCTTTTCGTCGGTTCGTGCTTTCCTTGTTTGCAATCATTTCTAGTATTCCTGTGGGTACTTGTGCTGCTTTTCAAGTATGCTTTCCCATTTGGCAGCTTGACCTTTATGTCGCTGTCTGTATATACTTCAATCATTCATACACGTTCTTTATCTTGTAACTTCGATAACAATATCTGTACTTGTCAATCTAAATGGATTGCATCGGTCGTCAACACAATCGAATCAATTCCATTGGGCTCTGGCCTATATACCGCACAACCAAAGCGAGGTTTAATAGCTCCTCATATATTTATGTATACAGATGAAGACGAGAAAGGACATTGCCAGATACTTAACCCCTTTGTGCAGCCTTCACTCGGCGACCAGAGCGGCGACCTTCATGTTCGTCAGGCAAACTTGTATCAACACTTGGGGAAGGATCGGGTGGTGCGGCGTTTTGCCTTGCTGTGTCAGCAGCATTGTAGACGTCTTCGAGTGAGTCTTCCGGGAGCGTAGATAATTCTGCCCGCACGCGCTTATTTTGGCCCCTGGACGGACCAGCGGGACTCTGTTGGACGACATTCGCGACCATTCCGAATACATCCTCACCCTCCGAGTCCGCAAACACTTGATAGTTCACGCTCATTGACATAGCACTATCTGATCGTCCCATGAGTTCCTCGTCAAAGTCCGGACGGTGAAAAGGAGTGTGTTCACGAAGCCAAGGGTGATTGAGAGAATCCGTCATTGGGAGATGCAAGTTCGGGTCCACTTCAAGAAGCGAGCGGATAAAACTATACCCTGTTTCATGTGAGACCAAGGGCTTCTTGGAGCAGAACATGCGCACCTTCCCGAGTGACTCCCTTTTCATAAAGAGGTTCCCAAACGATGCGACATCGCAAAATGTGGTCTTTGACACTCTTGCAACCCTCGTCTTCAATGAACGGACTGGAATTCGCAACCCTACAGCAATCGTGAGCATTTCGACCTGTATTATTCAGAGATGTAAACCCCAAATGGCAAGGACAATGACGCCAACGCTCCAACTGTCAACAAGGTTGTCGTATCCTTCGTCGTCTTGCTGGTTAACGACCTCTGGCACTAGATAACTGGGAGTTCCGCACATCGTCTAAGATAGGGCTATGATTGGAATGCCAGAAAAGAACATGAAGCATGTCAAAGACGCACTCGAAGCATCGTGGCACTGTCAGCAACCTTTGCAAGGCCAAAATCAGCAACCTTGACTACTGGCGGTCTATGATTCATGAGGAGGACATTCTGAAAATACAAAAGCAGATAAGGGGACCACTATTCAGAAAAGATGGATGTAGACGTACTGCGGGTTTGAGATCATGGTGCGCGACTCCTCGAGAGTGGAGATACTGCAAAATGAATCCATATCAAACAACCCATAAAAGTGATGAAAAGTTACCGCCAAGTTGCCACAACTCGGCTAACCACGAGCTGACTTCAAAAACCATGACTCATCACGCACATGACTGAACTGGTCACAGCTTTCCCAATCTGAACTGTACAGTGTAACTTTACCCGAGTCACCGGCTCAAGTTCACAGGGTGCAGGGTAAAATAATTTGTGGACAACTATTTATGATTCACTTTGAATTTATTCGGTCACAGGCTAAAGTAATTTGTTACCAATTATGTCAATGTTATGTAAAGTTTATTGAGCCTGGTTTACTGGGCAATTATTGAAGATGAATTTAAAAGATATTATAGCTCTGGAAAATATATTACATTGAGTAATTTTAAAAACTGGGTAGTGAAAACTTATTTTATATATATATTGGATTAAATATTTCCAATAATATTTAAATAAACTGGCCAAATTTATCTATTTATTTGGCAAAACTTATAGATAATTAAAAGCTAGGGAATTTGTCATGAATTATGCAAATATTATTCAATTGTTATGGAATAATTATTTTAGCTTAGAATGCTCACATAAATATCTAAATAATTTGTCAAACTTTATCTATGCCACATGAATATTATGAGCAAAGTTACTCATGAATTATTGAAATTGCATAAACTAGGTTGTGACAATTCACGGTGAATTATTGAGCTAGGGTTAGCTAGGGTGGTAAGATTTTTTCAATCAAAAAACTGGGCGTGGGCGGAGTTAGCAACCAAAGAAGCTGGGGAAAACCCAGGGTTGCTTCTTTCGCTTTTATAAGCTCGTCAGTGGCTGTACTTGTAACAAAGGAGCGCCCATTGAACAAAGGGAACAATAGGAACAATGGACGGGCGCTCTAAAAAACACATTGTCGTACGATGTAACAAAGATTTAAACAATGGTTCGACTCTATAAATTATTCTGATTGGTCAAATAATTTCTGTCAAAGGAAGAACAATAACAAAGAGCGCCGGCGCCCATCTCACAATGATGGGCGCTGAATGGGCGCTGATTCTTCAATTGACTATAATTTCTGTCAAAGTGTCATTTCATAAAAGAACAATGAAGTCCTTTGTTCTGTGGGCGCTGTCTTGGCGACATGAGCGCTGCATTTCAGCTGTTTTCACACAGCGCCGGGATTTCGGCGGTGACAAGTGACAGCCGCATTAGCGGCTGTCAAAGAATGACAGGTCATGGGAATAACATGACAATCAGAAATAGGATCAATGATGTGTTGTTCCGGGATCAAGCCGTTCCGGTTAGATCCGAATGATGTCATCACTACTTAACATCACGTGATATCCCGATCCGATATCCTCATGTGCGAGGAGTCACTTGATCACGTGATCGTCTGGTCCAAAGGAATACATGACATAAGCGTCATGCGTTACCATACGCCATAGCGAACTTAATCGTAGGCGTGACTACTAATCACGTGACCTCGGAATCTTCCGGGTCTACACCTGATTCCACGTCTGGTCACCCCGTGGCGAACTTAATCGTGAGGGGGACTACAATGGTTCAGTTGCATGGGCTAAGCCAACGCTGTGCAGCGTAAAACAAAACTATTTCTGCCTTGCGGCATATTCACTTTTGAAAGTGAACCGGCCTAAGCCGGCAAGTTAAGAATACCTTTATTCACTGGGAACAAATAGACGTAACCTTTTTACATATAAATTGTATTAAGCTCAGTGGATGTTTCACACAAGCGGTTCAGTTCGGAAACAAGCTACACTATGTGCTATGAACCAGCCAACGTACTAACGAGAACGGGGTTTCACCCCCGGAGTGTTCCGCCACTTAATTCTATGCACTATGTGACAGGCAAGTCACTACTTTTACTAAGCGAGGCTACTAAAAACAGTAGAGACTGTACGCAATATGTACATTAACGAAACCAAGACGTATCGATATTAAACGTGGTTAGGTCCCGCCGTAGGCGGGATTACATCACATGATTCGATGGACGACCGACAGGGAGCCGGGTTAGGGCTATGACGGGGAGGGCCATTACGTAATAGACTAAGCAGATGCTATACAAGGTTACTACGCACCAAGTTAGATCGGCCGCGTAGCGGCTTCACTGCAAAGACAATCCTAGGGTTTGGGCTAGGGTTCGGGTAGGGTCCGGGTTAGGTTAGGGATAGGTATAAGGTCTATAAATCAATGATTGAAACTTGTTAGTAAAACGTCGGAATTACTAGAGTGTTTCGAAAAAACTTACTAGGGTTATTTTATAAAATGCTATACGTCGCGTTCTGTAAAGTAATCAAAAGAATACCACATACTAACTTTTCCTAGTTTGTTTTTTCTCATTTATTATGAGTCTTAGAGAGACGGCCGAATTCTGGATGAACATCGTCTGGCGAGACATCGCGAAAATGAGAAGTAGAATATTCTGGCTCAGGGGGCACTCCCCCTGGCCAGTTGGTTAAGCGAAATCTTTCCGCTTCCAATAATAATTCCCTATTTTCGGGATCGATAGTCTGAGGTGTAGAAAAGCCTGTTGTGGCAATTTCCTCATCCAGTTTTTGAAAAACTATTTTCTTCCATTTATTAGAAAGGTCGAGAAGGTTGGTGCCGCGTTTCCGCGACACCAACCAACGACATCCGGTTATTCCAATCTTTCGTAGATCTGGAACAAAAACTTCCTCCCCGGCGCGACCCGTACCGGAACAATAAAGCTCCGGCCGGACGTCAGTGATTTCATCGTTGCTCGCTGGATCTACTGGTAGAAAGGGCCTGGAAGGGTCATACTCGTAATGACCGTCGTTGAAGCGGGTGTACCACTCCATCCAGTAGTCGGTAATAGTCTTTCCTAGTTCTGCCGCTGAGAACCAATTCCATACGTCATCAAATCGTGATTTAAGAACCAGAACACCTTCGTCGTGCTCGGGAACGTTTCGTATAACAAAACGTCTTTCCCATCGTTCTTGCATATTTTTCTTACACCACGTCATGACGAGATTTTCCGGATAGCCGCGAACAACATAAAGAGCGTTAAGGTCTTTGATGCTACCGATGTAGTTCTCCTTAGTACTACACAACACAGCTAAACGAGAGCATTCCCCTATATAAACCCCCCGCTTCAGTGAAAGCGCCCGCCGGGAGGCCCATGGGATCCGCTCCCACGCGTTGCCTGCGTTTAGGGACAAAGTATATCTCACCAGGTAGCCCTTGAAAAGGAGATTCCAAATACAGTACAATTATGTTCTGATTCTAAGTATAGCTTGAGAAAATCAGGGAATACTGATGTGTGTTATTTCGGAATTGTCAGGTGGATCCTTCAGGCCAGTGTTGTCCAGTCTGCCTCACAAAGACCAAGACTGGTGTCCTCAATAGTTCCCCCCCCCTCAAACGGATGGAACAATGGAGACGCCCATGATCAACCCATAATAATTGACGACATGCCGATAGAAAGAACACCCCATTTGAATGGGGTTTCCACCAGCGACCCCTCTCATCCATGAATACACCAAGTACCCATCCATGGAATAACGGAAGGGAAGCTTGATACAATGAGCCTTCTCAACGGGCTCACTGTGGTAAAATTGCAAATTTCATGTCAGGAGCATATTTTTTGGCACCTCAAGGTAGTCACTGAAGAGGTTAATATTGATGCTTGCCCGGCTCGGTTAGTAGTGCAGAGAAAACCAAACATGCACACAAGCCGCAATTACTGAGGCAATTAGTCTAAACTACCCGACTATCCCTACGTTCGCGCGACGGTCAGCCATACTCAGCTGCAGTTCAACTCTATGCCAGATCCGGTCAACTTGCGGAAAATCAGTAGTAAAGGTTGTGGATTGGGATGTGATGATGATGAAAGCATACGACATCTTTTTGTAAAGTGTGCGACCTATCAGGATTGGCGTGACGAAGCAATGACTCAGGTAGTTG
>QDKV01004948.1_pt1 | contig 19601 bp, 28 predicted proteins | sample 1861101 | NCBI WGS metagenome assembly QDKV01 (sample SAMN04275158, study PRJNA302643) | Fungus metagenome, whole genome shotgun sequencing project. | isolation source: fruitbody | host: Mallocybe terrigena | place: Sweden | collected 2013 | reverse complement strand
GTCTAATTTTATATTCTGTCCTATATTAAATCTTTGCTTTCAAAGTTGTTTTGTGCAGCAGCTAAAGTTCCACATAAAGTGGTTTTGGCCGAAATTTTTCAGTTGTCCCATGTCACAGGCAGCTTGCACAGTATTTCAATCAATTCGGCCTAGGGTGTGACCAAGTGGACGAAATTTTGAATTCGGCCACCTGCCTAATTTGGTAATATTAAAATATAATTTAACCTTTTTAAATGATTTTTTAATACTCGGACACTTGGTCCAAGACCCAAAGCTGCCTGTGACATGGGACAACTGAAAAATTTCGGCCAAAACCACTTGGCCTGTGATGTGTGACAGCCGAATTGATTGAAATGCTACAGTACATTTGGTATATTTTTTAATGTTTAGTTTTATCAATATTTACTCAGTCACAAAATGTATAATTTAATCCCCTTCACTGCTGTGACCCAACTATTAAGTAGCACTTCTAAATCTTGGTCTGGTAGGTAATATTTATCCAAAAGATTTAAAAGAACAACTAAAATTTAAATGATTACCATAAAAGGAAATTAATAGGATTTAGAAAGTCATTAAATATAAGATTTGATAAATTTGATAAATTTTATGTACCAGAACAAGATTTAAAAGTGCTATTTAATTGTTGTGCCACAGCAGTGCTTCCCATAGCAGTCCAAAATCTCACATTTTGTAATGTTTTTGCACTATTCTGATTTGAAATTAATTGTAACATTTTGCTTGTATGCAAAGCCTTTCAAAATGTATGCTTTGATTACTATTTTGGATAGAATAAGATTTAAAATAGCTATTTAATAGTCGGGCCACCGAATGACATCTGAAACGATCTGCATCATTCCAAGCCCGACTCACTGAGTGACTTCCCATAGCCGTAACTTGATTTTCTATCTCAAAACCTTACTTTGCGGACTTTAAAAGCAGGGTCAAGGAGTTTGAAGAAGTTTGGATTTAGCAAACCACAACGATTAGCTGGCAGCCATAATCTATTTTGGGAAATCGATTGCCATCATGTTCCCAATGAATGATGATTGCATGGGTCCGAAAGCTGAGATCCAGATGAGTGGCAAGAAGAAAAAATGTAGTGTACCAAAGGAGCAGGCTTGCAACTGCAAAACTGGTTGTTGCAAACTAGCTGGCAGTGTGACCTTCTTACATCCAACTGGCAAAAGTTAGCTTGTAATAAAGTACATGAGCACTATTGATAGTGACATCGATGTGAATGTGGTCTAGATAAAAGGAGATCCATCAACTTGGCATTGCCTTATTCGTATTCAAGTTCAGTTTTGGCATGTAGAATGCTCTTGAATTCCACTTTTTGACGTTTTTTGACAGATTCATCAACGGCATCTCGGCTGAGGACCCCGAATGCGAGCAAGTTGAAGTTAGACATTCAAGTTACGACTATGGGAAGTCACCCACTCAACGACTTAGCTCAGTATGTTCGCTCACAAAAGAGGAAAGCAATGGATGCTATATTTCCTTTTACCGCGCTGAACCAATATGTCCCTGTTGCACTGCAGCAGAGCGCCCACCCATTTGTCACATGTGTGACTGTCGTTCTGTGTTGATTTTCACATTCAAGTTACAGTTGCATTACATTATCTGTACCATTACTATACCATTACAGTTACATTACCGTTTCCTTACACTTTTCCTGTTACATTACTATACCCATTACCGTTACAAAACACCTGTTACATTACATTACTGTTACATACAGTACCACGGCGACGAAAATAAGACTTTGTAAAGCATACCAGTATGCTGTATCCACTAATAAAATTTGATGGTCGCCAGAAACGTTTGCTATATATACTGAGCAGTTAGGATCGCAACACCCAGCAGAGTATGGTCGTCGTTCGTCCAACGTCTTTTTGACATCGTTGTACGCCTTGTTGGAAACACAGACATCAGAAAAAGGAATTCTGAGGCTGAATATCCACGACTGAGGGGTTTGTAGACATCTGGATAAAAACATCAGCACCCAAAGCCAAAGCCACGCAGCGTTGCATTCGTTGTTGATGTATGATGGGCACTTCATCTCCGATACCTGGAAGACGCTGCTGTGTACCCTGAAGATGATGGCTCTTCCAGTCCGAATCCATAGGTTCACGGTGCCCAAGTCGCTCTCTCTTGCAATCCATTGACGCGTTACTTCTCGGTTGATGCCCGGAGATCGTATCCAACGCGTCGTTTGGAGAAGGATGGACCAGTAGTTAGTGCCATTGGTTATGGTACAATGGGTGCGTTCATTTGTTTTCTGTGTGTTTGTTCTCTGTTCGATTTGCAACAGGTATAGGCGCATGGTATCGTACCAACTCAGACGCTCAAGAGTTGCTAACAACCGCCCTGAACCGTGGTCAAAACTTGTGGGATACTTCAGATTGTTATGGTCAGGCCGAAAGTGCCCTTGGCTCTTGGTTTACTGCCAATCCTCAACATCGCTCAGAGGTTTTCCTCTGTTCCAAGTTCAGTGCTTGCAATTTCGCGAAGACCTTGACAGATGATTTCAAGCCAGATTCTGATCCCCGATATATCAACATGGCTCTCCAGCGCTCATTATATATGAGTTCTTGGTCAAAGTTGTTGGTGGAGATCGGTTTGGCATCTGATAAAAATGGCGAAGTAGAAGACCCTGACCCGGGAGACGATGTTGTGGGCTGAAGAGAAGCCTTAAGGAGCGCAACACTGCCACCAGGTACCCTCCTCGACAGCAGCACGCGTAGCGTTGAGAGCATTGTCGTATCGACCCTTCTTCTCTCCAACTTCGACCTCGAAGGCCACTTTGATGACTGCAACACCGCCAGAGAGCTTAGCAAGACGTTCTTGGAGTTTGGTCTTATCATATTCTGAGGTTGTTGGGTCGTTAAGGATAGCACAAATTTGTTCGCATCGAGCTTGAATGGTGTCCATTCGAGCCATCCCCATTCAAAACGATGGTGTTGTCCTTCCTGATGGTAATAGAACCCGTAGAACCTAACATGTCAGCGGTGGGACATTCAAGTTTGATGTTGAGTTCGTCAGTGAAGACGGTGCCACCTGTGAGAATGGCGAGGTCACCTCGATTATCGCCGAAACCAGGAGCTTTTACTGCGACAACTTGGAGTTGGCTGCGAAGTTTGTTAAGAATGCAGACTGCGAGTGCCTCGCCATCGACATCCTCTGCAAGAATGATAAGAGGACGACGAGTTTGTGCCGCTGCTTCAAGAGAAGGGAGAATGTCTTGAAGGAGCAAAATCTTCTCGGAGAGTAGAATAAGAGGCTTGTCGAATTCGACCATATGAGTCTTAATGTCGGTAACAAAATAAGGCGAAATATAGCCACGGTCAAAGCGTATTCCCTCTGTGATCTCAATTTCATCCTCGATCGTGTGGCCTTCCTTGACGGTGATGACACCTTCCTTTCCGACCTTCTCCATTGCCTGGGCAATTAGGTTGCCAACGTGGGTATCACCATTGGCGGAGAACTTGAGCAATCTTAGCCGTAGTCGTGATAGTTTTAGTTTGGGCAGAAAGGAACTCGACAACACGGTCGACAGCAGCCTGTGAACCTCTTCGAAGGGATAAAATAAACCATGTCACGCAAATGACTGTAGTGATAGAATGATACATGTTAGGAGAACGAAAAGGTTTCATGAGATGAAAGCAACGCATGGTCATCGAAAACAGTAAACACTTTATCTCTGGGTCCATCCAACACATGCTCCATGTACCAGATGTTAGGATATTAATCATGTTATGTGAATGGTTGCGAAATAATTCAATAGCACAAGGACCGATTACAAGAAAAGTGGATCTGGAAATAGCCCCTCTCTTCTCCTTCCTTCGTCCCCCATCTTGATCAGCCAAGGATATAAAACCAACCAGGTGCTTCTCGAGTGCGAATAGCTTTGTGAATATTCTTGATCAGGGTGATATCCTGCGTCCGCGCTAAATCTTCTGGTGTGTTGTTCGAACCAATAATGACGCATGTCGCTGCAGATGTTCTCGGGAAACGAACGGCTCTGCTGCGACATTTATACTGAGCTGGAACACTCCGACGTAGGATTCTCCAAGCACGCTCCTGTCTAGTTAACGTCCTTAAGTTTGGATCGACGTTTAAGCGATTGGCCCGGCTTCTAGGTCATCAGTCAGGACTGGAAAGCCAAAGACCTGATATGGTATGAGTTCGCCAGCAGATGGCCTTCTGTTGCGCAGTGGCACGGGATGTGGAGGGGTCCAGTTTTCAGGATTAAATCTCCTCGAATCACAAGTTAGTCCAAAATATGGGAGGAAAGATGGGGATTGACATGACATAGGTATGTCTTGCCTTGCGTTCTTCCTTATCCATTTCACGCTTCTTGTCCAAATATGATCAAAATATGAATCATTTCCCGGTTTTTGATCGAAATATTTATTATTTTCACTGAATTTAGAATTTCATCTAAGAAATATTTTAGCCCAGCTCGATATAGAGATGGTCGTTGATCTGCATGCAGGTCGATTAGGTGATTGATTGTTGAAGCAAACATCTTTTGGCCACTATGATCCAGTTTCCTCATGCCGACTTTGTACTGCCAGGTTTCGCAGCTCAGCCGCATGGCCTTGCGAGTTCCATCACTCTAGCTGCATTCGCTTATAGCAGGCGGACAAATCAGCGCCGGTTGGAGGATCCATTCTATGGCTTTTGGAGCCATATATTCTTCTGCCTAATCTTCGACCTCGCTCCAGATGTCTTTCTCGTCCCGCAGCTCACAATCTACGACTCTTCAGTTGCCACAGATGCGGACCATTCAATCGGTACTATCGCAGACAACAAAGCTAATGACGGGCGACCCGATTTTGTTATCATGGCTGCGTCTGTCATGAACAGATACCTCACTAATCGAGTTGCTGGAGACACCGCGACCTTGCAACCCCGATTTCCAACGGATTTTATGCTCTGGAACTATATGAAAATCCTCATTGCTCACCCTCTCGTCGTCGCGGAGCTCAAGACCTGTGCTTCAAGGTCTGAAATCCGAGATAAATTTATGGACCAACTCAGGACCCTAATGAGGGATGCCACGGATCAACTCGAGGAGCGGGCTGATCTCATCTTTAATGCATCCAACAAATACCAGGGGGTCAACAAGCTCATTCTGATTGCTGCCTGCGGAGAATGGTGGATATTTAAGATTGCAAGGAGGGAGAGTTATACCTTCTCCAATATGTTCTCAAGCGACTTGCATAACTCGGAAATCGACAGCGAGGAGATGATGGCCTATAATCCTGTGCTACCGCAGGACGCTCCGCAGGGCCCAAGACCTACAAACATTTGCAGACATGTCGATGATGCGGTCCTCAGTGATCCGTCATTCTCTGAAAGCGCCGTCGAAGATTTGGACACTGCAACTCCCACGGAAAACGAATGGTCATTGCATATCAACTTTGGAACAAAAGCCTCAAATCAGCGTATGTATCTGATACATGAACTTTTGCGGGAACTACGAGCGGAGATGGGTGCAGGGGGTACTCCTGATTATGATTCCGAGGTATGTTCATTTTCGAGAAACGTGTTCACCCCCTACTGATTGCTGTCTCAGCCAAGTGAGGACGAAATGAATATCTAAGGGCATAGTGGCAAGTACTAAGCCCGCTCTCTTTCATGTTCTGCTCAGAAATTTTGTAAATTAGGTTCTCACATTCTTCTAGTCGATTCAGAATGTCCCTCCCACAAATTCTAGGACATATACTGTAACTTCGTCGGTTGCTGACTTGTGATTCGTTGGCGAGATCTGAGTGACGACGCATGAGCATCTTCTGACCCTGCACCAGAGCTTCTTGGATAGACAGACTCCGAGTCGAGAAGCTGGAATAATCTAATGTGTGTTTTTAGAAATGGAAATGAAATGAAGTAATATGAAACTCATTACCAAGTTCCACCACAACCCTGAATTCTTGATTTTTGGTGGCCGTCCAAAGCTTTCGTGGTCGCCCTTGGTCATTTGGGCCCAATCACGGCGTCTTATTAAGATGTCCGGTGGCATTGCTGCGGCGGTGTACTGCATGTTAGTATCTATAAACACAATGTGACGCAAATCCAGAAAACTGGATCGAAATTTTCTGAAAAATCCGTCCGGTTTGTTTACATTGACGGATTCCGTCTATGCAAAAAAGAACAATTCGATCATAGTACGACATCATATATTGATGAGAAGAGACGATCGAAGACGTAGCCCTCAAGGTCGCGGTGGACGTGACAGCACGCGAGCAAATATGCTTGTTGTCTTCCTCCCTCTTGCCTGCTATGCAAACGAACTTCGGGAACTCATAAACTATAGACAATGGTTAAGCAATGTTAAATGTTTGAGACGACTGCTTTTTGTACGCAGGTATGTTTGTGTACAGAATCAAGATTAAAAAAACTCACTTTCACAATGCCTCGCATTCATAGTCCTTGTCGAGAACCCATCCCACTCCTCAGTACGAATACTCAACCCTTCGTCTTTCAGCAGAATGAACAACGTAACATGGTCATGGAGCTCTCGTCCAGCATACGTAATTAAAACACAAGAAATCGTGCAAGATGGCTGTAAAATCAATGCACGCTATCTCATCTGATCGAAGTACTAGTGCTAATTTGCTCTAGAAAACCAATGACCCACCGGTTCTATTTCTCTTTCGGTGAAAAATGTCACCGCCAGCTGCTTGTGAAGCGTATAAGAAGGGTGTACGCAATCTATGAAAGTAGGATAGTCCGATGCGCTCTGGCTTACTGCGGGCTCCGATCTGATAGAACGAAACAGTAAGTCTGGCTTCGTCTCTGTTCAAGGAGGCTGCTTCCAGTTGGATGGAAAGTAAGTTGATCTACGTTCGCACATTTAGCAGCTAACGCTCTACTGCCCAGGTTTTTCCGCTTCTACGGGATGAATGCGTACTGGCTCAATACGACCACAGACCTCGACTTGGATTTGACCTTTCATGATATTGCTACCACTGGCTTCAAAGTCGTTCGTACCTGGGCATTCAACGATGTACCTAAGAAACCGTCGTCAGGCCCTTACTTTTAGGTATATCTCAATCCTTTTCATTCGTTATTTCACCATTGTCTGACACACGGGAAAAGATTTTGGATGGCGGTCGTGCAACTATCAACGAAGGTGCAGACGGTCTGCAACGGCTCGACAAGGTAGTTGCGGCTGCCGAGAAGTACGGTATCAAACTTATCTTCAGCCTTACGAACAATTGGAACCCTGAGAGACCACACTGCCTGGAACCGTCGGGAGAATGCCAAGGTGGGGGCTATCTGTCAAATGACTACGGTATGTTCAACGACGATAGAACTCAACCTGTCCCGCAGACCCCTGCTGAGCATTCACATATTCGTAGGCGGCATGGATCTATATGTTTGTAACTTCCATCCAGGCGGCACTCACGACTTGTTCTATACCGAACGCGGCATTATCGATGCTTTTAAAAATTACGTCGGACATGTGGTGAAGCGATTTGTTGACAAGCCGACAATTCTCGGGTGGGAACTAGGTAATGACTTGCGCTGTTCATCGACCCTCCCTGCGTCTCCGAAATGCAATACAGCTACGATCACCAACTGGACCGCAGAAATTTGTGAGTGTTTCGTTGAAATCATTTGTTCCAATTCTAACCCCGCATTGTAGCAAGCCACATCAAAAAGCTTGATCCCCGTCATCTCATAACTGCGGGGTATGTACTCCTCCACCTAAAAACATGATTGGATTGATAATTTTCTATGCAGTGGTGGTGGTTTTTACTGTTTAAAGTGCCCCAAATTGTTTGCCACAAACTGTCAATACCATATGCTTCACTTCAAGGTCACTCGTTCGACCGGTTCGTATGGCGTAGATACGGACGACATCACCGGTATTCCTTGGATTGACTTTGGTTCTTTGTATGTTTTCTTTCGTCAGTTCGGTTCCACACACACCATTAATGTTCGCAAAGCCAACTCTTCCCGGACCAAATCGAGTATTACCCCCCGACAAACGACCGTCCTGACGTCAAGGCTATTGGAGACGGTGGAAAATGCATAGCGCTCCATACGACGACAGCAAAGCTGTGAATTTTCTGTCTTCTCAATCTGCTGTACAGAAGCGTAACTCATCCCTTTTTTTCCTAGATTGTGTAAACCGGAGGTGCTTACAGCCGCTGCGATTGTAACAAAGGAACACTTCTCGACGTTTGTCCCCTTCAATTGCACCGCTCCCTTCCCTGATGGTACACCCTGTCGTAAGTACATTCTTCTACTTTTATGTTCCTTTCTAACAACTTTGAACTCAGGCAAAGTGGAGAAATTTCAGGAAGATTATGCTTTCACTTATTGGACAGGAAGTACGTCATGTTTTAATATACCTTCTCGTCTAGGTCACGCTAATTGAATTCGAATCACATTACAGCTGTTATCAACGGCGAGGTTACCGGTTTCCTAGAATATCTTGTAAGCAAGCAGTATTTCTAGGGTTTCAGATAACGCCATCACCAGTGGCTCTAAAATGGTCTAACCAGTCATGGAACAACGAACGCAATATGGGACAAGAGACAATCGACCTCATTAAACAATGACGGATCCGGACAGTAAGTTGTTCCATAACAAAACTTTCCGATTCAACCTGATTAAAATGATCTTCCGCAGCTATAATGGTCCGGCAAATGGTCAAAATGCTGCACAATTTGGGTCCGGCTTACCACCCCCACCTCCTCCTTGAGCTGTCTCTTGCTTTTGAGGTCACTCGATTGCGACCTTTCGGACACACTTCTGATGTTTTACGAACTCTTCATGTGTGTTTTCACTTTATCTTTGTGTACGATTTTGGGCCTTTCTTTGGCCATTCAGAACTCTTGCATTCCATATGTTGCATATTTCCTTCAACAGGACTTTTCATTCTCGCAACACAATTGACGTTCTCGTAGACTTTTTCTGCAGTCTGGGACTTTTTGCAGTTAGACGACATCACGTATTTCCTTGGATGAACTTATTATAATCGATGATTACGTACATCCCTTTTGTTTTTTGACCTCTTTCATGCGCTCCCCAATTCGCTTTGCCTGGTTGCTTAGTATTACTATCTAGCAATCGTACAATCTTCAAAGACACCTATATGGAATGACAAATGTGATTCCTATCTAGTATATGTAAGTCCTCTTCATCATCTACTGTAGGAACATTGGAGTTTCCAACTCGTCCCTCTACTTCCATACCTTCCAAGTTCCGAGTCTTGTTTACTAGATCTTCAGTCTGTAGTATATCAAGTCTATCACGATCCGTTTTGAAATGATTGGTTGCCTCTCGTTGATTATGACCGACACCACCTCTACGGAACCGCATCATTGAATTGCGTTCTGAAAACCTGTATTATGGATAATGTTAGTACTAGACTGGAATATATAAAATACGCTTACATTCTAATGTAGTAGTAAAGTTGCCAATCCTGGTCAGGGTTTGCAGGACCACGAGCAATGACCGAATGTGGCAAATATTTCGTGACTACCCCCCAGTGGAAGGCAGGGTGAGGTGGATGGACCGGATTACCTGTGCTGGATCCAAAACCCGAACGCCACCTCGTCATTACCAGGAACAAAACATGCAGGAATGGGGCTTCCCGTCCATGCGTTGCGCCAACGTCATCGCGACGTGATTCAACCCCCACACCTCCGAGCCCGCCACTCTTCCCTGGTGGTCTCCCTTTACCCTCCTCACAAATTCTCCCTAACATGCCCGCTCATCCAATCCCGGAGCATCAAACTGCTCTTCTTATGCCATGGTTTCCTTTCCTCACAAACTGCGTGATTACAACACACAGTCGACTTTACATATCTTGGTTCGAAGGCATCACCTGAAGACGTAGAACGAGGCGGTGTAGTCGTTTGGGAAACATGGGTGGGAAGCGAAAGGGACTGTTGATGGGATGAACCCGTTGGTGCCAGTGGCAGTAGTTCGACCATTGGAGGAGGGACTTTGTGAGCGTTTTCTCCTACGATAGGCACGACGGCCACCCCCTGTTCTGTTCCAGGCTCCGTGCTCAAAGAGTGGGGAAGGCGATGTCGACACCCGTATCTTCGTTTAAAGGCTTGCCGCTGTGCCGATGGTGGTTTTTTTGGATGATGAACGTGTCGACGTCGTCAAGCGGTAGTGGTCGGATCGTGAGAGGTGGATTGCATGGGGTAGAGACGATAAAGGGGCTCTGAGTTGAAGTAAGTTAAGTAGTAACCGAAGTTTAAAATATTGGAAGAGAAAACACACCTTTTTGGATAGGCACCCATCGTTTCTGTGCTCGAAGTGTGGACGGTGCTGACGTTGCTTCAGCTGTTGACTATTTGAATCAAATTAAAGAGGTTAAAGAATGAAAGAAATTTACATACCTTGATTTCCTTGACTTTAAAGTTTATTCACGGAAGCCTCTGATTGAGACGATGGAAGGGCTCTGAGGCAAAGTAAGTAAGTACCCATATTCGAGAGATAACTATGAGAAAAGATACCTTTTTTTGCACGATGGCCATCGTTTCTGTGCTGAGGGCAACAAAGAGGGTATGGGATATTGGTATCAATGATGTAAAAGAGGAGAAAGATCATATGATCATTGATCGTAGGCGGTTTCTGCAGTGAGCGTATTTGTCCGTGCTGACCGGTTGCTTCAGCTGCGGCTGCCTAACTACTTATTGTGTAGCACTCACTTACGAACCAGCTGCCTCATCAAGAGGTGAATAATCTGGGAGCAGATTCTTTGTATGTACTGCTATCCGGGATTATGTAGCCTTGCCCCAGTTCAGTTTTCAACACACATTCAATCCACAGAATAGTAGTAGCATATTATTGATAATCTACTTACATGTGCTAAATTTCTCGTGTCGACAGAATACGGGAAAAGGTGGGGGTGATTTCAATGCCCTCGTTTAGCTTGTCAGACCTATCGGGAATGGGAATGATTGAATGCTCAGCCATTATTTTTATCGCTTAGGTGCCCCCGGAGAGAAGAGGATCAAAGCTATGCTAGGAGAGGATCAGATCTTGTTGTGATTCGGAATGATGAATGCACTTGCACTTCGTAAACACCCCCAGTATCAGCTTCAACCAACCATGATGATCTTCCTCTGTGGATACTGGCAGTTGGTAGGACTTTCTTCTCATGTGAACGGTTTCGAGTTCAAGAGCACATTTGTACTGCTCAATTGAATAGGATCTCTTGACAGAGCAGAAGATAACAGGGATTTGGAGGATAAAAGGAGGCCGTGATGAATTTGTGTTGAACACCTCTTGATTCTGGTTGAAGCTAATAACTCTGAGAAAGGCGTTGGTATGATTGGAAAAGACACAAGTGTCAATAACGTAGCGATGGCTTGGGGAGTTGCAATTAGCAAAGGATATGACTGTTCCTCTGCTCAGCCTTGGTAAGGTGAACGCCTTGGCCGGATCGATAATGAGGCGGTACGGGATGGCCAGAAATTCTGTCTCGTCAAACACGTGGGGAAATTTCTTCCTACGCGGATTTCGAGACAGGCATTCATCGATTCCAACTTCCTCTCCACCCCAGACTTTGCACCATTCGTCTTCAGTAAAACCTTTCACCGGGAGGAAGCTGTAATGGATGAAATCACTCATGGGTTGGTCGAAAGCGATGGCGGTCCAGGTAATAATTGTCCATCGAGGGAATACAGGTGAGGCACTATGAATGGCTGCAGGTTCATTGCCAGAGATTTTTTGTACTAGAAAAATGTCAGCCACCCTTTCGTACCCAGTGCAAGGCTTACTTTCAATGCTTGATTCATTCATTGCAGGTAATGGACTTGTGAAGGTATGACAGGTCACCGTGACATGTCACTGACAAACACGAGCGGTCATATATGCTCGAAATGTAAGACGGAGTGAATTCATGCCCATCACCCCTCCACTCATTTCGAGTGACGGAGGGGAAATGCGCCCACTACAAACCCCTCGCTCGCTTGAAATGCGAGACGGAGGGTTTCACGCCCACTTCTCCTTCCACTCTCGGTACTTAACTGCTGGTGATCATCATGAACGACCACCTTCGCCAACTGTTACCGCTACAGCAGACGACAGGACGACGCGACAGGACACGACAAGATCAGGGGGGAAAGGATGGGCCATCTCACCCACACCCAACGGTGTGACTTTTTAAATAAATACTCTATGTACGACTAACTGACTATACAAAACTTAGCAGGCACAATTGACAAGGGGCGGAACCCTCCTCGTCACAATATCAAGCACTTTCCCTTCAAGGTTCTCAACAAGGCAGGCAAACCTTACGTCCGCGTAAGCTGCCGCGGTGAGGACAAGGAATTCGTAAGTCTTTCTTCCTTGCTTAGTGACATCTTTGACGCTAATTCACATCTCTAGTTTCCTGAAGAAGTTTCTTCAGTGGTCCTTCTAAAGACGAAGGGGACTGTGGAGGCTTATCTCGGAGGCACCATTACCAACGCCATCGACTCCCAACAGCAGGCGGCTGAGAACCATCGCCGGTCTCAACGTTCTCCAAATCATACCGCTGCTGCTATCGCATACGGTCTCGACAAGAAAGTCACCGGTGAACGGAATGTTATTTTCGATCTTGGGGGTTGAACTGGAGTATGGATTTCCCCTACCTTATCAAACACAGGCACTCCATCGCATTTTCGATCCTGTTCCATGTCTTGGAACACCCAAGCTTGGTTTCAAAGGCATCAACACCACCAACATCTTCCTCAACTACTTCTACCTTGGCCTTCTCGTCATGTGCTTCATCCTTGCCCTTGGCAACCGTCCGTAATGTTGGGTTCAGTTTGATCACCATCTTTATGACCGTCTCGGCGCTTCTGCTCGATTAGCTGGTGAAGGCGCACAAAGGGGGATTGAGCTTGGGAGACTTATTCTCAGATTTGATCTTTCGGAACCTAGTGGGGAATTTGGCAGTGACGTTGGGGCTGTACACGTTTGCAGGTCTGATCTTCGTGAGCTTATTTTCGCCATTCTCTTTTTTTCTCTGACATCTCAACCATGGAGCTTGATCCTTGGCATTTGATCACCTCTTTTGTGCAGTACATGTTCAAGGTGCCTTCGTGTATCAACGTGCTCAACGTCTACATGGTCTGTGATTTGATTCTTTTCAATTTTCTCGAATGTGATTTCTTTCGCATAGTTTGCAAATGTCCATTATATTTCGTGAGTTACCAAAGGAGGCAACATCGTCTCTCTTGGCACAGGGCAAGGAAGAATTCGTTCGAAGCAGCGGCTGCACGGTGAGGGGCATTATTTGCGACAGCTCGGCACCCTGCAAGGGAGTAGCGGCCTCCTATTACCTCTCGGGTTCACTAGCAAATCCGGACGCAAATACTGCCAGGCGGATAGTGGTCTTAGGGTTGTGATTAGGTTGGATTCTCTTTGTTAGTACATTCTCCTACCCACTACTCCATTGCTTAGCAATGTTAGCATATCAGATGACATTTGTCTGTAGATCTCTTGTATTTCTTCCTCCCAAACATGAATTCCTTTCTACGGATTACCATTCTACGGATTAACGGATGGAACTGCTGTATTGGATGAGGTGGAAAGATGTTGGAGTGTTCCTCCTTGGTGAACTCAAAATCCACCTGCCGTCTTCAGTTTCTTGGTCCATCTCATCATCCTAGTTTTCTTCCTTCCATTGTCAAGGACTTGTGTCTACTAATTTCTTCGTGATCTAAATTTTAATGCTACGGCGTTCCAGATGGCACTTATCATAGGTTTTGGCAAAGTTCCCCGAAGCGAGCACGAGAGAGATGTAGAAAGAGGTTTTGGCAGACGAAGAGATGGTAATGAGATATCCTTCTTGTTTGCGCTTGAACTCTTGGACAAAGAAGTTGACAAGACGGTTATCGACATTGAAAGATTCACCTCCAAGGTAGAAAATAAGGACATTGCGTTCACCAGTGACCTTCTTGTCAAGACCGTAGGCGATAGCGGCGGCGGTAGACTCGTTAATAATTCGGAGAACAATAAGATTGGCGATTGGTTCCAGCATCCGTAGTCGCCTGTTGTTCGGAGTCATTGAAGTAGGCGGAAGGGAAGTGCCTGATATCGGATTGAACCTCAGTACTGTCAAATTTACGACCAAAGAGAAAATATAAACGACGTACATATTCACAGGGTGCATTGCTACCTGATTCTCTGCGGCATCGTCAACAACACGAAGGCGTTCTGCGGCTGGTCGTTGACTATGGTGATCGTCTTGCCAGTGAGGGTTGGCGTTACCGACAGTTTCAGGGAGGAGGTCAACAAGGAAGTGAACACCAATGTTGGTCAGGAGGGATGCCTTCGATCTTCACATTTACGTTGTCAATGGTATCGGAGGACTCGACCTCCAGAGTGGTAGTCTTGCCACATTAGCATTCCCCCACTGAGACGGAGGATGAAATGAACGGCTGATTCTTCTGGATGTTGTAGTCCGACAAGTAAAGAATCCAAATGTTGAGAAGGGGGTTGTCCGATGGTTGGCAGATCGAATATCAGCGAGCAGGTTTTACAGAGTAAAAACAATGAGAAGGGGTTTGTTGCAAAAGCCTGACGACGGAGATGGGATTTCGGGTCAGGGAAAAATCTTCAGAAAGGCATAACCTCGCCAATCACAAGCGATGGAGCAGGAGCTTCATGGAACGCAGTCTCTGAGGAGAGGAACAGGTGTGCTTTGAGTTCGATCCACTTTTCGAACTTGTTGATGATGTCTTTGCTTATTCCAAGGCTATGACATCCCTTGTCGCATGAGCAATGGCGTTCTGAACGTTGATTCCCTTGTAGCACGGCAGACGAGCAGCAGAGGGGTTATGTGGTCTCGAAGCCAAATTGGTGGTGGTTCTCTTCTGACGTTGGCTGAACGAACGGAGAAGAAGGCAAAGGAGGACTTTGGCGGTGCACTAGGCACGAGTGCCGGTGTTGGATCCAACGCAGGGTGTGTGGCCAATGCATATTGCTGGCGTTCTCGTTCGATATTGGCGGCAGTTTTGTCATGTCCTTTCCGGCCGATGACGGATGCATGTCGCCAGCCTTCTCGTTCGATATTGGTGACGCGTCGTTTTTACCAAGTTCTGAAAGTCCAGGTTTTGTCGATGCAGGTGGTTTGGGATTTGGTGGCGGATTGCTTTCGATACAAGATGTCGGGATTCAACAATACACTGTCGAGCAAAACGTCGTGAGGAGAGGTTGAAGGACATCCCAAAAAAAATTTAAAGGGAGAAAACCAAGTTGGCAACGTAATTGGGGATAGAAACTCACATGTACACAAATAAACAGCTGTTTCGTCCATAACTGGCAAACCACTGAGACAATCTCCACAATATTACATGCGATGGAATCATCTAATCGAAACGAGTAATTTGAGGTCAAAAAAGATTATAGGGAGTACATTTGACTTACCTGGGGAAAGGGGAGGCAAAGGTAGGGTAAAAGAGAATGTAGGGATTACACCATGCATTGTACAGCCAAACAACGTGAGGAGGGCTTGAAGGACGTCCAAATTAAGCTTTTAAAAAAGAGAAAACAAGGTTATTGACAAAATTGCAGAATCGGCGAAGTAGAACTCACATGCATCCGCTAAAACTAATGTTGCGCTCGGTACTCTCAAACCAACAGGCTAATCGCTGCAATTCCGCTTGGATTGGAATCTTGTAATAATCAAGGTTAATGGTGGTCAAGAATATATGATACGGACGTTTGACTTACGTGGTAGAAGGGGGAGTTGGTCTATGTAAGAGTTCAACCAACAACGTGAGGAGGGGTTAAATATGTCCATAGAGTTCAAATAACGCACTTAAAAACCGAGGAAACTAGGTGAGCAGCAGAATTGAAGAAATGGCGAAGAAAACTCATATGTACCTGGTAAAACCGGTGCTTCCCCTTTTCTCGCAATCCAAGAGCTTTCCTTGTCTTAGCCCAACAAAGGTGATTGAATGGAGGGATCGTAGGCACAAGTGCAGTAGAGTGGTGAGAATACACGCGTCACTTGCTGAAACGTTAGGTCCTTCCAGGTTGTATAACTGTAAGGATCTTGCAAGTGTCGACCTTGCTTGCCACTGCCCACTCGCTTGAAGTCGTGCATGGGGTTTTATTGCGGATACGCTTCGAATAGACTTGAACGAGATCGTATGTCACAATCCATGACGTCGTGACGCATTCGGACCTCACAACGTGATGGGTACAACGGACTTTCTGCTCAACTGCTTTGTTCTTGGTGACCAGGAAGAGAGGGTGTTCCCTGTCAAGATTCCAAGCAACGACAATGTCGGCATCCTCAAAGACGACTTAGAGGTTGTCTTCATTGTGGAAATGTGAGCCTTCAGATGACGGCTTACACATCTTGGTAAAAGCCCCTGGTACGTCCGAAGTATTTCTGTGAACAAGAGGTTGTCTTTATTGTACCTTCAGATGACGACTTACACATCTTGGTAAAAGCCCCTGGTACGTGCAAAGTATGTCTTTTCTGATTTCTCACTAATTTCCTCAGCATTAGACCCCACTCAACTTTTCTCGTTGAATTGCCTCGTCGTTGGTGATAATAAAGTCTTTACTGTGAAGGTTCCGAAGGCCGACAATGTCAGCATCCTCAAAGGCGAGATCAAGAAGGAAGTTCCCCATTTCCTTAGTCGCGTCGATGCCAAAGACCTCGAGCTTTCTCAAGTGTCCCTACGCATGGATGACAATCTCGCCGAGACCCTCAAAAGTATTCCGCTTGAATGGCTGAAACCCCTTGAACCACTGTCGAACCTGTTCCTTGGCGTTGACGAAAAACTCGTGCACGTGGTTGTTCAAGCGCCAAGTGAGTCTTTTCAGTCTTTCTCATTGTTAAAGGACCTCATCCGTTACTTGCAGAAGATCCGGATGCAGAGGACGAAGAGAAGAGAGATCAAGTCGGCGCTTTGCACAAAAGTACGTGTGTTTAAGTTCTTCTTTTCATTGCGATCCTTGATAAATATTCGTAGGGTTTCGGAATGTCATCTCGCGTATCTTGAATGCGGAAGCTCCCGCTGAGTCGGCAAAGTCATCAAACTACGTCAAATCCCGGATCGCATACTCTATCTATGACGGCCACTACAAGGCAGACAAACCCAGGACGAGCGTTGCACCTCCAGTTCAGCTATTTCAACCTGTTTTCGGACGATTCTTGGATGCCGTAAAGAGCAACGATCCTCTTCCCGATGAACTCATTCGAGCAACTACGGAATACATGAAAGCTGCGTCTGCGCTCTATAAGAGTGAAGAGAAGCGCCGGGAGGCATTGACTCCGCTTCTTCGCAAAATCCTTGGTATCAACATACAAATGGTTATGAATGGAGACAAAACGACTCCAGACAGAATCGCAGAAATGGTGACAGGAGTGTTGCTCTTCCTGATCCTTCTCGAGGAAGATAAAAATGAATTTGGAGACGGTGGTTCGGACCCGTCGACGCAAGCTGGGTTATCTCTTCTGCGTGCTTGGGCCCAGGCCAAGGTATGCTATTGTTTTTCATTGCCTCTTCATTACTCATTCTTTTATTCCATAGTACGAACAATTTCGAAACGCTACAAACTGTCCCACCTTCCTTGTAGCTTCCGCTGGTCCATGGATCGTGATCCTGGGTGCGGTCATTACGGACGGCGTCATCGTCCAACGTCTGACTGACTACGTCTGGGTCGGGATGGACTCTGTTTTAAACGAATCTCGCATCACGCGCGTCGCACGAGTCTTCCATGCGCTGAAGACCAGCCTGGAGGAACTACGGTCATATTATGAGAACGTGAAGATCACCGGTGATCTTCCTGTTGGTTCACGCTACTTCCCTTCGATCACTTCTTATCCTGACAACGGGGAACGCATTCGGTTTGAATATGTTGGCTACTTGGAAAACAGCTCCGACTGCACCACTCTCCGCGCACGAACACCGACGCAGGATCTCGTCGTCAAATTTGTTGACCGGTACGGGAAGGGGCCGAGATCTAGCACCTAAACTTCTGTATCACGGGCCGTGCCCCTCTGATCAGACCATCTCCATGGTTGTCATGGAGTATGTCGATGGTACGACGCTTGCTGTGGCTAAGGGTGAGAAGCGATGGAGAAAGTTCGATCGCAAGTGAGGAAAGCGATCGAATTGTTGCACGGCCACAACTTTGTGTTTGGTGACCTCCGGCTACCGAATGTCATGGTCACGAGGGATATGAAAGTCAGGCTGATCGATTTCGACTGGGCTGGTGTTGATGGGCAAGCCAGGTATCCTCTGTTGATATCAGAGGGAATTGGTTGGCCAGAGGGTGTCGAAGCGTTGGCGTTGATGACGCGAGAACATGACTTGGACATGCTGAAGCGGTTGTGAGGCCACACGGGCTCAAATTAATGTATTATTTTACGCGTAAACTGAATACTATGTGTCCCATCACGATCCCTCTTCCTCTGAGTGTTGGCCTACCTTTATGAGTTCTCGGGTTCGCTAGCGGACCCGGCAATAGCTTTAGATCTGCTTCAGAGTTAAATGGACCACACCATCCGGGTCTTGGACATCTCTGGTTTGCGGAAAGGTTCTTTTCACTCCAACAGTGGCCCAGGTTCAGGTTCGTCGTCCTCGAGCGGTCCGGGTACAGAGTCCTCCGAGTCAATTCCACCGCTTGTCTCCCTTATTATATCTGCTGCTGACGATCGCTCGGTCAAATGTGGCATGCCGAGGTCACTTCAATGACTCCGGTGTCCTGCGGGGAAGAGAATGAGATCTGGAGAAACAGACTGTGATACAAACGTTTAGACGGGAGCATAGTAAGTCAACTTCATAAGGAGGTTGATCATAGGGATTTGTAGAAATAATGTAACCTGTGGCACTCTGGGAATGAACACAATATCTCAGATCTGAATTTTGAAAGGCTGAAGCTAAACACGACTTGAAAGATCAAAAGCATATCAATCAAATTCTATAAACACTTGACAGACTTTATGTAAGTAATCTACTCGAAAATGTGATATTACAAGCTGATGAGATTTGATGCGTGCAACGGCCCGGTCGGACTACTTTAAAGTGCCTCCAGGATTTGTTGCTCATTCAAGGGTTTGTTGATGCACCGCCTCCGTCGACGACGACGACAACGTGATAGTATAAGCAGTTCGAGCGAAGAGGAAGAGGCCAGCGAGGAGGAAATTGCTGCCATCTTATCAAGGGAACTACAGACGACAACGATATCTCTGTAACTGCATATGTTTCGCTGCCTCTCCTTTTTACTTTACACGTTACTAAAACTTCTTCCCAAAAGCACGAATCCTCTAGAGTCGGACTCGGATTCTTCTTCTGATGACTCCGAGTCTGAGTCGAACGTAAAAATTGAAAAGGGTTATGAATTTTAACATGACAACGACGACGATGACTAGTGAACGCGCCTAACACGACCAGCGCGTCTTACCTCCCCACCCAAAACGAGCTCACCGAGGTCGACATCACCATACCTCGCATCGACGAGGTCGGCACTGACGAAAAGCTCGAAAAGGTCTGGGAAGTGATGACCAACATCGACAGATTCGCGATTGTGCGTGGGCTGCCGTCTGAGCACCTCAACCGCGCCTCGGAGCGCGCTTTGGACTCGGACACGCTTTTGGTGTTTGAAGATGG
>QDKV01004949.1_pt1 | contig 19695 bp, 16 predicted proteins | sample 1861101 | NCBI WGS metagenome assembly QDKV01 (sample SAMN04275158, study PRJNA302643) | Fungus metagenome, whole genome shotgun sequencing project. | isolation source: fruitbody | host: Mallocybe terrigena | place: Sweden | collected 2013 | reverse complement strand
AAAACCGGTCTAGACTGAAAAAGACCGGTCTACATCGGTCCAGTCCGGTCTTTTGAGGTCCCAGAATATTTATAGACCAGTTACGGTTACGGTTAAGGTCCCTGAGGGTCAAAAGACCGGACTGGACCGGACTTTCAAACACTAGATGTGCCAGGAAACTCGATAAGAAAGATGCTGTCTATCAAGCTTCTACCTCCAAGCTTCCTCTCGAGAGTCGCCTTAGGGATGCTGAACGCTGTGGCCAATGTGGTGGACGAAATCACAAGACTATCGAATGCCGATTTCTTGGCCAGAACAAATGCAGAACCTGTGGGAGGTTCGGCCATAAGACCGAAGACTGTTACTCGAAGAAGGCAAAGGAGATGAAGTGAAAGACGGAAAGTGACAAGAAAGGTCAAAGGCCTATGAAGAAAAGGAAGGAAGAGACCAATGAGGGGCAGGAAGAAGGAAATGGAAATGATGATGAGCATATCGTATTCACTCTTGCTCACGAGGACAAGGAACCGTTGAAAATCATGTTCGATTCTTCTGAAGAAGGTCAATTCTTTAATTTTAATAATTCAGATGTAAACAATTCTAGTGAAATTGATGAGTGACTTATCTTTTATGATTGGCTCGCCGACAGTGCAACGACCTCACACGTCAGTAATAGATGTGAAGCCATTATATGATACAACAGTGTCAGGGGTTGGAAATGTAAAAGTTAAGGCTGAAGGACAAGGTACAGTTGAGCTGATATCTTCATGCAATGGGCACAACTACATCCTTGAACTCAAAGATGTCCTCTATATTCCATCCAACCACAATAACCTTATTGCACTTGGTAAATGGGACAAAGCTGGAGGACGTTATATAGGAGGAGAGGGAGCATTGACTCTCATCACAAAAGATGGGACTTCAGTATCATGAGCACGTATGCCTAAACCCAGTTGTGTTGCTTGTACCGAGTCAAAACAATCTGTGGAACCATTTGGTCAACCAACTGACTGGAAAACCAAACCTGGAGAACTTACTCATATCGACTTATGGGGGAAATACGACATTGCATCCATCAATGAGAATTACTATTATATCCTGTTTGTTGATGACTCCGAGAGATTCAACACCACAGAATTCCTTAAAGGGAAGAATGATGCTACACAAAAGGTCAAAAATTACCTGGCATATCTTAAAGCCCACGAAAGGAAACCCAAGGCCATCCGTATAAACCAAGGTAAAGAGTTCGTTAACGAGAACCTTATGGCATGGTGTAGGGTGAGAGGAATTGAAATCCAGATGACAGCACCCTATTCACCTTCACAAAATGGTGTAGCCGAACAGATGAACCGTACTCTCGTTGAACTAGCTCGTGCAATGATGCAAGAACAACCCCAATTTCTATGGGATTATGCAGTAAACCATGCTTCATATCTTCGGAATCGTGCATACACAAAGAGCCTTGGGACCCAGACGCCATATGAGAGAAGATTCCAGACAAAACCCAATGTATCTCATCTTTGAGAATTTGGATCTCCCATTTGGGTCCTACTTCAAGATCAAAAGGAACCACGAAAGATGGAACCCAAATCAAGGCAACGAGTTTTCATGGGCTATGACAATGATTCAAAGTCCATCAAATACTATAATGCGGAAACCCGCAAAGTTCTTACTTCTCGAAATTTTCATTTCCTATCTCTCACAAATGACAACACCCCTCCAGAGCCTATAGAGGTATTACCTGATGCGCCACTTGAGGGGGAGCCAGAGAGGAGCACACTGCGACATCAGGCAATAATAGTGATAGCTTAAAGCGGAAACAAGGTGAAAAAGAAGAACCACAAGAACCAAGACGCACTAGAGGTATACATATTGACTACCGATATCTTCATAACCCCTTTCCATTATATGGTCTGAAGCAGTCGGGTTGAGAATGGAACAAGGAGTTAGATGAGAAGCTCAAGAACTTCGGTTTTCAACATTTACGTTCTGATCCATTTGCTTACATCAAGTGAGATGGGGATGAAGTGGCCATAATCACAGTTTGGGTTGATGACCTTCTCCTATTTGCATCACCCGATGAGCTCATGAAGCAAACAAAATTGGATCTACACAGCAAATGGGAGGTTACTGATCTTGGTAAACCAACCAAGATAATAGGTATCGAAATCACTCAAACTGATGACTCCATAATTATCTCACAGAAAGGCTATGTTGAATCCATCCTACAACGTGAAGGTCTTAACGAAATGAGCAGATCAACGACACCGATGGATCCTCATATCAAATTGAAACCGAATCCTGATGGCAATGAGGGAAACCGAAGTAATTCATTTGCAAGACTTCTAGGAGAACTCCAATTCCTTGCAAATAGCACACGACCCAATATAGCATTTGCCATGAATAGACTTGCAGCCTACACCACCAATCCGAGCCTACAACATGTTACAGCATTAAAACAGATATTGCGATACTTAGCTGGAACCAAAAATCTTGGCATCACTTATTCAAAAACCTCCATTAATCCAAACAACAACTCCAACTTCTTTTATGGATTTGCTGATGCTGCTTTTGCAAACCATGATGACTGAAAATCGACATCTGGATATGTTTTCATAGCAGCAGGGGGAGCCATTACCTGGAAATCCAAGAAGCAAACCATGATTGCCCTTTCATCAACAGAAGTGGAATATGTTGCCTTATCTGAGGCTGGACACGAGGCCTGTTGGCTTCAAAATTTTTTTGAAGAACTTGGCTATCCTCAAGAATATCCTATTCTTATCAAAGGTGATAATGATGGTTCAATTTCTATGGCCAAAAATCATCAATTCCATAACCAAAGCAAACATATTGCTATCAGATGGCATTGGGTCAGAGAACTGGTTGAACAAAGTCTTATAACCATTGAAAGTTGCCGAGATCCTCAACAAATGGCAGCCGATGTCCTCACAAAAGCTCTTCCATGTCCAAAACATCGTCAGCATACTTCCGAGATGGGACTGGTGTTGACTTGAGGGGGAGTGTTAGGAGGCAAGCCGACCAGTAAGTAAGTAGTGTGACACGGCATAGCTAAGATTGTAAGGTAGTCACATAGTGACAAGAATTGATCATTGCCTCAAGCATCCATCATCGCTTGTGCACATAAGTTGGCAACCTCACTGTTCCCAACATATGCTAATACCTTTGTACAGGCTACATTGAGAAGGGGCTGCTCCCTAGTTTTTTCTTATTTAGGATGCTGTCCCCCTTCCCTCGCTCGAAATGCGAGTAGGGAATGTCATGGGTAAGTGAAACCCGCGGGTAAATGCACGGGTTTTGCTGGGGTTGGGGTACGGGTTGAAAATCTGTACCCCAGCAAAAACCCGTACCCGTGGCCTGGGGTATGGGTTTGCTGGGGTTGGGGTACGGGTTGGCCTGAAAAACCCCGGGGTTACCCGTGCTATTCCCTAAATGTGAGACGGAGACTTCCCTCTCCTACGACCATCATCCACCTCCACCCCCTCCCTCGCTCGAAACGTGAGACGGAGGAGGTGTTTCTTCTGTCAGCACACCCTCCCTCACTCAAATTGCAAGCGGAGGGGTTTCCCTCCCATCAACCACCACCACCCCCTCTCTTGCTTGAAATGCGAGACGGAGGGGGTGTCTCCTCTGTTGGTACACCACAACTACCCCTCCCTCGCTCAACACGAGACAGAGGGGTCGTTATGTTTTGTATGTAGATAATATAATTAATTAATTTTTATAATATATTACGATGGGTACCCACTGGTTTTCAGAAAACCCGTACCCGTGACCAAGGGTACGGGTTTCTGCAGGTACGGGTATAGGTATGGGCTGAGATACCCCGGCGGGGTTACCTGTGGCAATGCCTAGTTAGGGTCTCAGTTAGAGCCAAAAAAGGCAAATAACCGGACCTAACTGGACTTTCAATCACTATTGATAAATATCCTTAGAGAAAATATTTTTTGAGATAAAATCTATTCCCTGTATGACAGGGGACATATGACTCTTCTGGTGTCAAGTCATATTGCCACTTGTTTTCATCTTCATTATCTCCATTGTCAAATTTGTCCTCCAGCTGATCAACAGTCACACCCTCTTAATTGATCAACCCACCAAACACAGCTGCCTTCCAATTGTTTGGGTGCATCAGTAAAACTGAACTCCACAGAGATCCACCTTTTTTGATTTACAAGCACTTTTGAACAAGTTAAGCAATGAAAAAATGTGAACATTTCTTTATTAAGATACAGTGAATCTCAAAACCAGATTTACAGAACCATCTCATCACCTCCTTGCTGCTTTGCCCGCTTCCGAGTATCCATGTCCTCACTAGCTGATCGCTTCAAATGGATCACTTCATTTTGTTCAACAAGGCCTCTAAACCAATTTATATCCATTTCCTTGCTCATGCGGATAAAGTTTTCCAGATGAAGAGTCACCAGTGGATGCAAATCAACATCATTCACCTCAACAAGGTTCTCACCACCAGCTGGATTCCTCACCTTGGTCTTCTTGAGCTTTGACCGATTCAAATTTGAATCTCCTGGCCAGGAGGCAAAGACACGGAGAATAGGGAACTGAGTGTTTGCCGTGGTCAGTCCAAAAGGGATATTTCGTAGTGCATTCATTGTTTGAAGGGCCAGATCAGAAGCATTTGAAGGACCACCCCTTGGGAAGACAGCTTCAGTGGCCGTTTTATACTGCCCATCACCAAGTTAGATCATTCAAAGGAAAAAAACCCCAAGATACATACCTCGATGTCCTTACTCTTCCAAAGCCAATCAGGTGTAACTGTCCGCACCCCAACAATAAGATCTTTCAATGAAACTTCAGAATAATTTTTGCAGTGAACCATGACCAATAGCAATTTCCCTGACACCTTTGATTGGAGGAAAAACAGAAGATCTGGGCCAAAGTGCTTGGAAGGGAGGCAGAATGTGAATTGAGCCTCATTCATGGAAATCCATGATAAAATGTCCTCGCCCTTTTCTGCCCAGAAACCAATATTGGAAGATGAACCACTGTCAGGTGTGACAATAGAAACATGAGGCTGGCCACTGCCCAATGGTCGGCTAACAGTTACCAGTTCAAATTCGTCAGATTTCCAATTGATGATCTTGTCAAAGTCAGATCGAAATTTGAACAATTCAATAAGTCTCTGGGGCACTTCGAAAAATCTTCGGATGAAAAAGGCAAGATAGTTTTCAAAACCATTGCCCTTGTTGGAGTGCTTTCCAAGATCATGCCGTAAATATTCAGAGTGGGATAGTGAGGCAGTTTGGTTAACCCAATTCAGTGCCGCTAAAATGGCAATTGGTTCATCAAGAACTGTTTGGGTTGCTCTGGAATTTGTCATGGTCACGGTCCGAGCAAACCCATACTCAACAAAAGTTGCTCGCTCCTCCATAGCAAATGACTGTAAGGAATGGGTGCCATAGATCACCTGGTCAAAGAGGGCAGTAGTGAGAGTCATCGCTTGCATATGATCTGTTGTAGGAAAGATATTTGAGAAGGACTCCACATAAGAGGGAATAACTAACTCATTTGATCAAAGTTCAATGTGCTGAATGTGGGCAACTCAGAGTGCTCAGTTTCTTGTTTGGTAAAGTCATCTGCATCAGTTGGACGGAAGGCCGTGAACCTCTCCACATATGAATTTATCGTTCTGTGGGGGCTTTGGTACCCAACCTCAAGAATGAGTGAAACGAGAGTAGCAGTGCTACGGTACCTGATACATACAGTGAACATGTGGGTCAAATTCCTCTGAAAAAAAATGTCACCTCCCACGAAACCAGGCCCATGAACGTTTGAGGAACTCCTGCCACTTCATATCTGACCAATCAGCGGGGATATACATTCGGATATAGTTAGCCTGGTCGCCCGGGTCGTCAAAAGCCCCGATATCGCGCTTGATGGCATAATTTGCTGGCTTGAAGGCATTTGATGACAAGGTTGCTGTTATTTCATCTTCCTTGAGGCCCGTCCCTGAGAGAATGAGACTCATTTCGAGAGGATGAAAGATTGTTGTCCACGAACACCATATTTCTCTCAACAAGGGACACGTAGACGACACATTTTCTGAAAAGAAATCCCGATAGCGTATGTCAGTGATGACTTGCGCTTCATCCAGAACGCAGTAAAACGATCCCGTCTTTAACTGGGAAGGAAGCTCCTTGAATTTGTTACGTGTGCGGGTGTGCAAATCAGAACGATTGGCGGGTCTGAGAAATAGAGCAAGTTCCAGAAAAAGATCCCGACCAAAAATCTCTATAGGTTGCACTTGTAAAAGTACCCATAACCGGCGATATTGCAACCAAGACAATTGTTCTTGTTCTTCTAGTGCTTGGACTTCTTCAACCAGTAATCCCAATAGTAAGAAGCGTGATAATAAAACCTGACTCAAAGCACGGCTTGCAGTCTCCCGAGTGTGATCAATTGATTCTTGAGTCACTGAGTCACCCTTGTTCATCGTCTTTGCGCGCTCGTAGTCCCGGTATGTCGTGAGGTCACAAACAATCCTGCGAAAATCTTCGGATCCTACCTCCCTCTCATCCGCTGCGACATAAAAACCCCAGCGTTGACACAAACCGTCAAGGAGTAATCGGGTTTTTCCAGATCCCGCGGTATTGATGAGAATCCTAGTAAGGGGTTGCATCAAAAGTACCTGAAGGCTAAGAAGTCACATACGTATGTTGCCCATTAAGGAAAATGTTTGGAATCCGGGAAATGCGATTTTTATCTAATTCTGTTCTCTCCTCCCCAAGGTTGTGCAACAGCAAACTAGGCCTCCCGCGGACCGCGGGTATACGCAGCTTAGAACTATGGCGCTTCAAGGTGTCATCTGCAAATTGGTCTGGTTTCCAGGATGGGAGAAGCGAAGGGGTGTCATTCGCACTTATGACGAGCTGCCGCATGCGAGGTCGACATGCGGATAAAAATTTATCTATGAGGTTGTCAATTTCACAGGGAGGGCTGGTCTGAGATCGCTTCAACGGCGAGTCCGGATCATCCCCTGTTGAGAATTTAAATAGATCTATTCGGAAGAAGAGGTGTTAGCAGAGGAGCAAGTTGATGGAGGCGCCAAATGCAGGACGGTAAAACAGTGAGCGGTAGTGGTTGAATGTCCCAAAAATCGCAGATTCGGGACGTGGGGAGCGAGGAGCAAGGAGTATCGTGGGCGTCATACGAGGTAAATATGCGCGACGAAAGGACAAGAGCGAAGGGGGAAATGATACAAGGATATACGATGGATGGAGGTAACAAGACACGGATTAAAAAGGCGTGAGGTGACCAGCTAATTTTCAGCAACTCACAAGTAGGTCGCTTAACAATAATGATGTTAATATGATCTTTAGGAAGTGGGTCGTTGAGGTCCGTTGACAAAGATTCTATGGGATCGAGCGGGTTTGTGGCTGTAATGCTCTTCAAGTATTCTTCTGATTCCAAGAGAGAACGTTCGGAACGATCGATGTTGACCTTTGGGATTGGGAGTTGAGCATAACGACGTGGCTAATAGCGCAATGACACACCTTCCACAGGTCAAGAGTACTCGCAGCGATGTCATCGAACTCGGGCTTCTTCATCGCCTTAATTTCGATCTTCAGAGTACCCCACACTTCATTGTGCCCAATTTTAACAGGAAAAATCTGTTTAATAGGCGTGTCGATTACCCAGCAGAAAAGCGTAGTTACAGACATGGTGGTAAGAGAATTTGTTGACAACTGTTTACTCGACGTCCCTCGATAAAAGGTCCTGTGATGGCTGCCAACGTCGAGAAAGGTTTGGAGGAAGGTTTCAAGAATACCGGTTGTAAGCACCTTGTCTTTTCATCGTATTAAACAATCGGACGAAAAAATGAAACGAGTCTTAGGTTCGGTCTTTCTTTATTACTAATTAAATTTTATGTCGAAGATTCTTATTTTTGATGGTCACTCTGTTACAATAAATAGGAAATCTATGACATTGTAATGCAATTGTCACAGCCATTTAAATATCTCAAGTTGTGTTCACAGTTCAGATTGTAATAGCCAGGTAGCAGCAAGGATACAAGGATTAGGGCCCTGCGCAGGGTTTTGTATCTCCGATTTGGTATATTTGGTCAATGGTCACCGCCGGCAACAAGAGTCAGACGTCAAAGACCCGCAATGATCAGGTTCATTCTAGTGCAAGTGAGTTCACTTCAATCCCCTGTTGTTATCCAATTATTCAACTTCACGCGTTCCTTAGAACCGTCAAGGAAAAACGAGGTTATCCAAGTGGTATGTTCCTTATGATGACGACGAGAAGGTGCGCTCATTTTGGTTAGGCAAATCGCGAACTAATGTTATCTACAGGTTCGACTTCGAGGTGAAGTTCACCGGTTAGTCGCTCCTCGTGATCAGAAACATCAGTCCAATTTCGTCGAGGTCAGTCGTGTCCGTCGGCTTGTCGTTTCCTTGCACTTAGGGCAATTATTGTCAGTTCCGCAACTACAAAGTTGTTTATCGACGTTATGCGGGTCTCTTCTTCTGTTTATGTGTTGACGCCAACGACAACGAGCTGGCTTATTTAGAAGCCATCCATTTATTTGTCGAGATCTTAGGTGTGTGTTGGGCCTTTACATATCTCAGAAAAGTGGAATTGACTTTCAAGGGATTGATCTAGACACTTTCTTTGACAACGTTTGCGAGCTAGATTTGGTCTTCAATTTTTACAAGGTATATTACAGTGTCGTATTTTGCACTCAATGACACCCACCGATCTGAGTGATTTTTAGGTTTATGCGATTTTGGACGAAATTTTCCTTGCCGGAGAGATTGAAGAGACAAGCAAAGATGTTGTGCTCATGAGATTGGAGGAATTGGAGAAACTGGAGTGAACTTTTTGTACGTTTCATTTTAGCACGTCTACGTTTTGAACACTGCCGCAAACCTATATATATAGCGAAATCGTCACTCGTCAAAGTTTTCACAATAATTTTATGTGTTAGAGTGCTCTTAATCTTTGTGTTTGATGGATTCCGAACTGCCTGATTATTTTTCACGCCAACAAAAACCGTCCAACAATTCGGCACATTCATCGTATTCAGATAAATTGTTTCATTGCGACGGCGAGCGAAAGTGAGTAACTGTGAGTAGCATGTCTTTCCGCTTTAGAAATTGTTCTACTCCAGGCGCCGTAGAATGGGAATCAAAAAGGGGCACTACAATGTTATTCTTACCAAAGGATCCTCGAGACGACAGTGACAGGCCCTGCTTCAGCTCAGGAAATACCATCAAGTTTCTTTTGGTGCACTGCGTAGCGTCGATGGGGACTTAGTGACTGGCGTCAAAAATGATGACTGTGATGCCGCACTCAATAGAATGTTCTAGCCCCACTATCAACAGTAGGATTGGAAATAGACCCAGCCGCAGAAGTCGCAAGGCACGTAAGAACGGAGAATGGTTTGTTTGGCCATCAAGGAGGCACCAAAATTGGCGAAATTCACTAGTATATTGTGTAGTACATAGGAGTGATAAAAACCAGACTTGCTCACGTGCAGAGTTTAGGGATGCTCTTGCATAAGAATGTCAAACAAAGGCCCATATCTACACCATCATGTCCGAAGAGCAGGCGTCAGAGATCACAATCAATGTCAAGGGTGAGCGCAGTTCTCTGTTATCAGGTCAACCGAAATCTTAGCGTAATATCAAGGACCAAGCGAATTAAAATTGCAGATCACTATAACCACTGATAAGTCGGTGTTGGACCTGAAGCAAGCGATCGCGGCCAAGTCAGAAGTTGAGGCGGACAGACAGAGGTTGATCTATTCTGGTGAGAACATACATGGGATATGGTTTCAGTTATTTGTCTAAATCATGGGTTAAGGACGTGTTTTAAAGGTTGGTCTTTTAAGTTACAACAACTCTGCTCATTTGGATCAAATTCGAATTTTGAACGTTACAGGACGACGATGCACTCTCCGTATATAAGATTCAATCTTCTCACACCATTCACATGGTGAAAGGCGTTTCAAGGTCCTCAGCCGGATCGTCGTCTGGATCGCCGTCAACGCCGCAGCAACTGCCACCAATGCAGGCAGGCCAAAATGTTCACGATCCGCTGACCCAGATGAACAGCCACCTTGGGTATGGTATGATGGCGGGTTTTAATCCTTTTGCCGATCTTGGGTTGAACACCAACGATCCGAATTTTGTGGGGAAATTTTTTCGCGACGAAGCTTGACACCGTTGGCTGATCATTTCTACTTTCTCTAGATGCAAAGCATGTTCGACTCGCCACAATTTCTCCAACAAATGTCGTCTCTTATGTCCAATCCAGCCATCATGGACCAAGTCATCGCTTCAAACCCCCAGCTCGCAAATATGCCCCAAGTACGAGAAACTTTCCAGAGCCCGGCATTTAGAGACATGATGTATGCAGTTCAAATATTTTGCTTTTGTCGCGTCTATTGATGAAGAATTTCAAAGTTCGAATCCAGAATCCCTCCGTCAAATGTTCCAGATGTCGTCTATGTTACAACAAGCTGGCCTAGGGCCTGGGGCGTTTTCCCCTTGGGGCAGCTCGTCATTCCCAACACCAGGCGCACCTGTCACGAATACGAACACTCCGTCCGCCACGTCCCCTTCAACCTCTCCTTCATCACAAACTTCGGGCAATACGGGACCAGGATCAACCCCTCCACTCCCGAACCTGTTCAGTGCTGGAGGAATTGGCACAGGCACACCAAGTGCACCCGGAGCTCCCAACCCCTTCTTCAATCCAGCTCTCTTGCAGCAAATGTTAGCAGGCGGCTCTTTCGGTGGTGGCATTGGAACTGAGCCTCAGTCTCCGGTAGCTGACACGCGCTCTCCTGAGGAACGTTTCCAGACTCAACTCCAGCAGTTACAGGAGATGGGTTTCATAAATGCATCGCAGAATGTAAGGGCCCTGCTCGCCACAGGGGGGAATGTGCAGAGTGCAATTGAATATATACTCGGTGGGGGTGGATTATAGCGAAGATAATAAAGTATGCATTTTCAACCTTAGTAGAGTCGAACGTCAAATGCCATGAAAATGGACCTTGTGCTAACAGATTCTATTGATATGTACTGAAAATTTTATAATATGGATGCTTCTTTGAGCTTTCCAATGAGCTCATCGACGTTGGCTACTTTTACCCCACCAACGCGTGATGGCGGTTCCGTGACCTTCACGGTCTCGATTTGAGGTGTGAAATCAACACCAAGGTCTTCCGGCACAAACTTTTCGATGGGTTTCTTCTTCGCCTTCATAATATTGGGTAGAGAAGCATAACGAGGCTCTGATTCATTTTTAAGGGGGTTTCGTTGTTGAAAAGCATTCACTCTCACCGTTAAGTCTGAAAATGGAGAATGGGTGCACAAGATAGTATCCGAAATATTTCAACTCACCTTAAATCTGTCGTAACCACCAGTGGCAGCTTACACCGTATTTCCTCTCCACCACCATCTATCTCCCTTGTAACAACGGCTTCTTTTTGCGCATCGTTAATATCCAACTTGCTTGCGAAAGTGGCTTGACCCCAACCCAGTAGTCCAGCCAGCATCTGACCAGTCACCCCCAGGTCATCATCGATGGCCTGTTTGCCCATAATCACTAAATCAATAGGCTGCTCAGGAGTCTGCTTGTTCTTGTTCTCAATGATGGCGCGGAGTGTTTTGGCTACTGCGAGGGGTTCCGGAGAAGGTGCAGAGTCAGGAATTTGAACATGGATCGCGGAATCCGCGCCAAGCGCGAGTGCAGTCCGTAAAACATCGACGGATCTAGAAGGGCCAATGGTAACCGCTTGAATGGACTTGACTGCATCTTTGTGTCTTTCGCGTAGCCGGACGGCCTCCTCAACGGCTGGAGGTAGAAAAAGTTAGGGAACTGCAGCAGCCAGATAAAAACAATCAAATCAAATCACCAATCTCGTCAAATGGGTTCTGCATACGTTTTTTCAACTAAATGTAGTAGATTCCAAAGTAACGACGTGCCATACCATGGAATGTTTGACATTAGTATCAATGCCTGTTTGCTCCGGGTTTACGCGAATCTTAACAGAGAAATCGACTGCCCTGCAACAAATAAGTCAGACTACTATCACAGACGACATTTCAAATCTTCGCACCGCTTCACTGGGACTAGGATGTTGAGCAGACGCTTCGCAGAGGGTCTCATCTTCCGTTGAGCAAGACGACGACAAAAAAATCTTCTAAAGGTGTCAAAATATAAAATAACTTTAAACAGGACGAGTTCAAGTTGAGTCCTGTCGTGAATTTATAAATGTGAGATTCTTCCAAATAAGGAAATTTAGTAACCTCCTGGTTACTACCAGCTAGTCTCTCGAGGAATCAGTTCAACCATAAGACCAGTTTTGGTTGAACCATTATTTTGATACATTTGAATTGTTTTTTTTTGATGAGATATACTACATACATAAGGTTCGACGGCATTTTTGCTGAGCACCGGCTGACACTCAAGTATAGGCTCAAATTGTTAATTTCTGTGATGGACCCTCAGGCCTCAGGCCTCAAGCTTCAAGCTTCACGAGGATTCGCGGCTTCTGCCATCTTGCCATAGGTCAAGTACGGTTCTTTCCTGCGTATTGACTGGATCGCTGTTTCTGTCGGTCTTGGACATGGGATTGCCGCATTGAAAAGGATGATCGCGTCATTGCCTCATACCGTTGCCATCCCTTCGCCGTCATGCATGATGGTACAGTTATGAACCACTCGGGCGCCGAAGGGCATCTCAATGCAGTAAATCGAATCGTAAAGAGAAGCCTCCATTTCAAGTAAGCCTTCAAATTTGAAAAGGTCAACGTGAGCTGGATAGCGTTCTCAATGGTGATGGATAGTAATCTATCAAACCCGATGATTTCGATGAAGAATCTGAAGATGAAGGTAAAAAATTGTGTTTACCGGAGTCCAGCAGTGGACCAAACTTGAACTGTGCGTCCAATCCTTCCTACCTATCTTTATTTATGCCTGGATACAAGCCTCACGCCTTGTTGCTGATATTTTTTTGTCTCATCATAAAGAAGAAACAATAGTGATATATTGTACAATCCATTTGGGAGTTTCAAGAACACGGCATAGAGGAAAAGCCTACATGAAAACCAAGTATTTTACAATACCCTCTCCTAGTCGATCTACTTGCAATCGTCCCCCTTCACGGACAGGTCTGGTTCAAGCACTCTAATAATCTTAACCTTTTTCATCTGTTCTGGCGACAATCGAGGTCCAAACTGTTCAACGAGCTTTGATTCGATTTCCTTCTCGCTGAGTGTTACGTTCCCCTGCACGGTTACATCCGACAGCATGGGGTCAATGTACGTGACGTTGAGACCGTCAGGACAACTCCGCTCTTGACTACTCCGCTCTTGACTACCCATCTCTCCGTCAAGGAAGAAACTGAATCCGAAGCAGAAGCCACAAGCGTATGTGGAGCATGTCTTTATAACGGGGCCTTGCGGTGCAAGGGTTAATTGCTCGTTCTTGCATACCAAAACAATCCCGTAGCAAGCAACGGATGTCTGGGTTGGGGTGCATGGCCTGGGTCCATCGCAACACTGACACAGAGCCTTGCGGCCAGTCCAGCAGCATGCCCCGTTTCCGCAGTTACTCGTCGCCAACGTTTTACAGCCTCCACACGAGCCGCTGCAGAAAGGCGCGGTGCCACTCCAAAATTGGCAATCTGCATGAGCACCGATCACCAATGAAAGGATTATGAATAAGTACACGCATGTCAATGGAAACATTGCGAGCTCGATTTATCAGGGTGATAATATTAGGCAACGTCTCTGGTGCAGATATCGACTAAGGGGCGAGGATGGCGCACGGGTAGAGGGGTGACGATGGTGAGGGCAACGATGACACACAGAAGGGCGACAATGGCTCACAGGTAGAGGGGCGATGATGGCCCACAGATAGAGGGGCGAAGACGGCACACGGGTGGCTAGTGGGGCCAATTACTGGTTCAATCCACCAGTATTTATACAAGTAGACAATAGAAACGAGGTAAATGAAAATACCTATCTCCCTTATCAACTAATCGGCTTGCTTCCCTGAATTTCCATGTAAAGAAGTTAATAGTGACCTATGTGCCTGGGCCCTTAATTCAAGGGGAGGCTATGCCTGCTTGTGAGAAGTCATCAGAGATAAGAGAGGAGACAAAGGTTGATGACCAGTCAGACCACAGTACGACGATTGAGAAGTGCTCCTGTTATCAGTGTTCGTCACGGGGCGAACCCGCGTGGGTAGGCGGGTATAGGTACGGGTCGAGTGAACGTCTCCCGCCCAAAACCCGTACCCATGCCCAGCGTTTGCCGGGTTTGGTTTTGGCGTGACAGGGAGGGGGGAAATCCTTCTCACCATGTCAAAAATGGGTGTTTGACACAACAAGGAGGGGAGATGCCCTTGCCATTAAGGAATGTCACAGGTTTTCATATATAATGCACATGGTGACACAGGTTTTGCCATGAGTTTTCCTGGGGTGCGGGTATAGACCCTCAAAAAACCAGTATGTGACACTGCACAACACCAGAAAAAGAGAGCAGGGATAGGCAAGCAGATACACACTCATTTTCAAAGGTGGTTTATTGTTTTTAATGTATATAATATTGTTTATAATATATTTTCTTACCTTACCCATGATCATTTGAATTTCATTTTGAGTTGTGCGTTCCTATTGTTCGTCGATATTAAGTCATCCAATACATTTAATTATGGTCCTTCAAAGTTGGACACTGTGGAAAGTTGAAGAGAATTCAGAGTTGCGATATCTTGGAGCTACCAACTGTACCTTTTGGCATATTTAATGTTTCTGTTCTCTCCGATCTAACAACGGTTCTCGAGTTTTTCATCAACATTTAAGACTGTAGTCATCGAAGCACAATTGGTTCCCATTATGTCAACGCATGCAACAGAGGTAGCTACTTCAGGAGTTCCTCAACCACTCTGTCATCAGTTGTGTTCGCGACATTCGGGCCGCGATAGTTTAGACGACGAAGAGCATCGATCTACATATATTAATGGTCAAACAGCCAAAAAGACGACGAGACTTGTCTTACAACTTTGCCTCTTGGAAAGCCCAAAGCCTCGAAGCGGTCAACATGGGCGCGCTCCAGACCAGCAATCGCCACCTCATCTCTTCCACCCGCTTCAGGTTTAGTTATCAAGCCCGGACCACCGGCATAAATTTGAGTCCAGTATCTTGCCGTGTCCTCGAAGCCTGACTTGCTAGTCATATAGTGCTTTGCGACTTCAGCGTCTTGAGGATCACTTGGTTCGGGGGAACACAAGAGACTTTGAAGTGAGATCATTGTCGATTTAAGAGTCAGGACTGGAGACCATGCATCCTTGAGGATGTCCAGACAGATCGCACCTGATGCCGAAGACACGTTCGGGTGATAAACTTTTGTGGCGAACTTCATCTTTACTGGCTGAAAAGGATAGGATTCTGGTATTACGATATCCTGTGGCATTGAAATTGAAGGCAATACGACTCAATATAGACCTCAAATTCTGACTCCCTACAAACGCACCACTTCAAAATGCCCCCCCTCATATGGCGTATCTTGGGGACCTGGAAATGACCCTTTCAAATGAAAAGGTGATTCATCGATGAGTTCTATCTTGATGCCCGAGGTCTTGTCATTCTTGCAGTCTACATTGGTGAGTCATCAGTGAGGTGACTTTGTTCAGAGAAGCATACCAGAAATTTCTTTGTTAACTCTCCGTAGTCTAGCGTCCATAACAGCAATAGCAGTGGATCCTCGTCAGACGGTGACCACAGAATTTAGTCATCACGTGATTTTCCTACGATCACGCGTTTTATTATTATTATTATTATTAATATTATATAATGCCGACTTGTTATTCATGTCTCCTTCTCGTTTCATCACCAATATAATTCATGGTGTGCATCTTGTGCTTTTCACCATTTCGTTTGCAACGACACATTCGGCCACGGCAGCTTTCACCAGTTTTCTGAATCTAGACCTCATAAATTTTCACATACCAAGCTGCGTTGTAATGGTGATATTCATCATGAGGGTTTAATTAAAATTACATATGACACATGTTGTCGAATAAAAAGGCTTAAGATATTAGGAAAATTATTATGAACAACCAGTCAGAACATTACGAAGTTAACCGGTATTCTGAGCGCATTCGATTCCGAAGGTGCCTTGAATGCTGTAGGCAAGTCAAATGTCAGGAGTATGGAACAATGAAGCATGGCCGCGTACCCAGCGAGACGCTCACACCGCGATATTTCGGCTATGAACGATAGGTGAACATCTTCAAGCTGAATATTTCAACCATCAGTGTGTCCAACTATATGTTCAACCTTAAAAGCGGGTGAGCGACGGCTAGAGATTGCGTACTTGAGTCAGGTTGCTGTTGCATGACATTGGGGAAGATAATCTCTGAGTTGTGGGGAAAGAGGAGATGTATTTATACTGCTCATCGAGATTTAGACCAATGCGGGTATGCTCGATAGATGAATGAAGCTGACAATCAGTTAGCCACATGGAAATCATTGACAGCTTATCAAAATTGATTCCAGAGAAATTCCACAAACAAATTTACGGCCGGAACTTGTAAGCTGACACTCCACAAAAGCAATATCTGCCTGTGTATGGAATTCGAACGGGGAACCATATTCAGGGACCGTCCACCGAAGCTATACAAAGAATGTGGGCATAACCCCATTTAACGCATCAAAACGGTAGGCATACCATCTGCGATCTTTTTGTAAAAAAACATTCTCTGAGTTGTCAGCCTAGAAAACCAATACGGACTCAGAAAGGTCGTGCTTTTGAGCGGTTGTTATATCTAGCCGTATTCAATTCACTAGGGGACTGAACATTCCGTAATTTGTGTGCACGAGGGTAGGTATGAATTAATGTCATCTTGGACCACGGTCCCGACAAAGGGTCCGGGGCAACATGCGGCCTACACATGCCATACAATCCGGGATAAATAGAGGATAGCGCCAGTTGCACAGAACGATCCACACGACCAAATCAAGGTTAATGTTTTCATAAAATTGAACGTCCTCCCCAGTGAGAACGTCGGTGTTGAAGGACAACATTGCGACAAATAAGGAAGATCAAATCCCGATGATTTGCTTAACGTTGTCATCATTGATCCGCAAGCTACTTAAGGTAAGTTCATTTGACGGAGTCCGAACGGTGGTTTGCCGAGGTGTATACTTTTGAAATTGACATTTAGTCCCTTTGTTAATCTCTCTGAAAGTTTGAGAGCATGCGAAAGGGCTCAACGGAAGTCTTCTCAAAAATTGCTGCATACCCGTCCATAGCGTGCAGAAAACATCAGTTCTAGGGTCCAGTTTTACCGTCTTCCTCTGCCACATGTCATTACACCACGCTAATAGCCGAAAAAATTAGTTCCGATGCCTTCATCGATAAGAAGCTGCCTGAGCTAATAGAAGTCAATTTGGTCCGGACTGCACAAGTCTTCACCGGACTCCTGCAACGGGGACGCCTTCATAGTACATATCTGTGGAGACTATGTAGAGAGGTCCACTGGCACCGGCAGATAATATCATTAGGAGTGGAATTGAAGTTCAGGTCGAACCGGACATCTTAGGCCACTGATCCCGCGTTCGATAGCTAGCCTACCAACTTGAAGTAAGTAATTTTAAACGACTCGACTTTTATCACATATTTAGGACGATTCTTTGTCTCTTTTAACCGTATGTTGAAGGCAGACAACCACTGGCGGGCGTCCAGAAATTATCTTCGTCGATATTTGTTAGTACCAGCTTGGTTCGCCCCCGATCACGACTAACTTCTGAAAGGGGTTCGCAGCTTTTGGCGAACTGCGTTTTTTCGTACCTGGAACTCAGAAAAAAAGGATACGTGGAAGGCTTAAGGTTTTGCATTGTGATTTCGCTGTCTCAGAATCAATGGCGAACTCCTCGATTCCAGCTGCGGCTCAGCCATTTATTATTTATGTAAAATTAAGTTAAAAGACGATTCAATCGGACTCCTTTACTGACAGACTCAAAAGTGAACAGGACGCATTGGCAAGGCAAACGAACCTACAACTCTCCAAAATCCGACTACTAGGAATGTCAGCTTCAAATTCTGGTCGTTCATGATTGTGGAAGTCGAAACTTGATTCCGGCTTTCAAATTACAACCACCGTGACACAGAAGGACAGCCCAACCGAGTTCCAGCTCAAGTCAAAATTTGACGAGTAACCTGAATCGAGTACATTGTTGTAACTTGTCAATTTGGCCTTTTAGAACAATTCAACTACTTCCGGAGATGAAATGTGGGTGTACAGTAAATTTCAAATTGTTTTGCGTAGTTATATACATTCGGAAATTTTGCAGATATTAAACTCAATTCTAACGTACCAAACAAATTACCTGGTTACTCGCGAGGGGTTTCATCTATGAGACAAGGATTCCAGTGGGGATGGTTGAACATTTATTGGCGATTACACTTTGCTCCTCGTATTTGTGTATTCAGAGTGTATTCCGACGTTACTTCGAGCCAATACAAGATGATTAAAATCTTGTTGCAATCTGCATGTGGGTCACCTCGAGGCAACCAAATACCTGGCTAATTCAAAAGATGTGGTGAGATTGTGGTCCATGGTCAGGGGACCACTCAAACAATTTGGACGAGCACCTCTCCGTCAAATCATTTGACCTTTGTCCATGGCACTGCATGACCATTTTGTATACTGGTTGACTGGTCGAATTCAGGAGTGAATTAATTTAGAAAGTGCCAAAGATAATTTTAATGAGGTCCCTAACGTCTATTCAACAACGAAATTGGGCAGCCGAAGCGCAACGCCTCACAGTTTAACTGCTGGGTTCAACACGCAATGACTTTGGTCAGATTTCAACAAGTCAAGAGAGTGGGGAATTTGTAGGTGGGGATATGACAGTCTTACCGTGTAAAGATGGAAGGAAGAGCGAAGGAAGAAAAAAATCCAAAGACAAGAGTTATAGATCCAAGTTAATTCAACGCTCTGATATCGACGCCAGATAGTCGGAGAACTAAGGAGGGAGATGTCATCAGTATTCGCCAGAAGGAGAAAACCAATAGAACTCACCTTGAGGGCACCCACTCTTATGCTTTCCCCAAGGTTCTGCACATCTGGGTTTGCTAGAACCTTCGCAAATGCGTCCTTTGCAGCGCTTTCTAACCCTGTCAGACTACCATCACCCAATAGACCACCATCGTGGTCGTCCCTCGCAAGCCCTTCTTCTTCTTCACGACCAAAGTACTGATTGGACGAGATAGATGTAGCGCCTTGAAAAGTCTGCAATCTAGTCTGAGCTTCATGGAGATGATCCGCGTCATAGTCGCCTCTGCTGAAAAACATATCGGACGAAATGGCTCTCTGGTTTCCAAACTTCTCTCGGGCTGTAGTTGGTGCGTCATCCACTGCTGTGGTAGTTTTCGGTGTCGTGGCGGATACCGCAACAGAAGCTCCAGCACCAGGAATCGCACCAAATCCAAGACGGGGGAATGCAGCGGATTTTTTGGGGTCTGGAGCGGAAGCTGTAAGCTTGTCGTTCGATGTGGTCCCTACATTAGTTGAGCCGATTGACACTTTCGAATTTAGATTCAGTGACGATTTCAACGCCTCGGCGTCCTTTTTCACGCGCTCTTCAAGCTCTTCTCGCTCACGATCGTAGCCAAGCTGCTTAATTCTCTCTTCTTCCTCTCGAGCCCTTCGCTCAGCC
>QDKV01004950.1_pt1 | contig 19775 bp, 17 predicted proteins | sample 1861101 | NCBI WGS metagenome assembly QDKV01 (sample SAMN04275158, study PRJNA302643) | Fungus metagenome, whole genome shotgun sequencing project. | isolation source: fruitbody | host: Mallocybe terrigena | place: Sweden | collected 2013 | reverse complement strand
CTCCTTCATACAAATGTACTGTAAAATTCAATCACAAGAGTCTGCGTAGTAGGTTTTCATTCTTAGAAATCTGTTTGCTGGACTCGTGCTTGTTCCCAGCCCAGCAGAACAGGCTAGAGTTGACTCTACTTTTGTGATTATATCACCCATCCTGCCTGTGTACTTGTTGCGTTAGTCTTTCTTCTAGCCAGTTGTTGATTCTTCCTTTTACATCCGGTGACAGGTTCCCCCCTGCCATGGACAAAGGTATAGTCCCCTATCTAACCTCTAAGTAGTCTCTTTCCACTCTTGCATCTTTGATCTCTTGTTGTAAAGCTAGTTAGGTAGAATATGAGAGAAGTTTTATTATAATGCTCTAGATCTACTCGACGTCGCCTCCATGGACGTGGGAAGACGCTTTGCAGACGACGAAAGGTGCGCTCGGTAGACTGCGATACAAGCGATGCAAGTCACTTTACAGGGAGGAACATGAGATTATATGACGAATATATACAATAAAATGGCAAGCTATACTATGGATATTTATCCTTTCCAATGAAGACAGATATAATGCAATAAAAAAGAAGCAAGTATGCAAAAATAATAAATCGAGGCCTGTTAAATCCCTAATCGTTGACTTGGATCCCACACGCGTTCAAACTCAAACCAATAGCCCGCATCACGTCCAGATCCGTTAAACTCTCAGGCAAAAAGGTAGTAGTTGCTTCACCTATCTCAATTCATGAGAATGACAAATTAAATCAAAAAAGAGGAACTGACCTAACGAGTTCTCCTCTGTAGGCTTTAGTAGTCGTGGTTCCATCGTTTCTTCCTCAGCCCAATCTTCCTCCAAAGACGAAAGCGGGGATAAATCCGCCAACTCCCTAGCCTCCTGCTCACTCTTATAAAACAAAAGCGCCCGCTTGCCCACGTACATCCTCGGCTTGCGGGACATCGGAACCTCCTTCCTCCGTTTCGGAACAGGATCGATTTCCCTCGTCTTCACATTCTTTCCCAATCTCCACGAAGGCTGGATCTTCCCAACAAACACTCTGCTCTCCTTCTTCCGAGGCGCTGAGATCGGCTTCATTAAGACAACATCAGGTTCTTCCATGCCTTTCGGCTGAGATATCTGGTACGTCGGCCCGATCTTGGTGCCATCCAGACGGTATATCGTGCTCCAATACACACCAGTCTTGGCAGGAGGAAGTGGTGGTGACGGCGTGGCAGAGGAAAAATCACTCTTCGGAGGCGAACTGCCCTGACGAACAACCGCAGGACGATGGCTGAGCGACAACGAATTATTCCCAGCTGCAGCTGCAGCAACTTTAGTTGATACATATTCGACGCCTCGTTTCCGGCAGCATGCCGTGCAATTGCAATATTTAAGGCAGCCAGGACAACCCAGTTTTTCCATCTGAAACGCCCTCGAATCTTGAGGATACCTGCACAAAAGCGGGGTGAAAAAAATCAATCAATGAAACGCGGATTATGAAAAGGAAACATAAAAAATTTACCGAAGGGTCAAACAGCGGACACAGAACTGCTTCATACAAAGCTGGCATGACAATTTGAGCACCGTAGTCTTATTCCTGCACTGATGACAATACACGTCCGCATCCTTACCCACAGGCCAAACTTGGCCGCCCACCATCACCTTCTCCTCAGATTTCCCATTTACAGTCGAATGTGAATCAAGACGACGGGTAGAAACAACAGCAGCAGCGCGCGATTGCCGCCGCACTTTATCTTTATCTTTGACTTTGTTGGAAGGCCCTACGGCCCTAGGCGCCCGTTTCGTTTCAGCCAAAGAAGACGACTCGGTTTCAAACTCTGACCCTGATGAAATTTCAACTTCAGATATAGGTACCATGTCGTCCATTTGCCTTTTAACACGTCTTCGACGCGAAGGAAGGTTCTTCTCAACCGCGGGAGGTCGTCCTCGGGTGCGACTTTCAATATTGGTCTTTTTAGGTCCAAAGTTTGACACCGACACACTCTCACTGCGCGATTTGCCGAGAGATGAGTTCGACTCCGAGGTCGATAACGAGGAAGCAGGAGAGACAGAGCGTGAAACGACAGGTGATTGACCCAATTGACCGTCAGCCGCAGGAAAATCCAAGCCCTGACTGTTCTGATCGGGTGACACAACTGGATCTCCGCCCAATAACGTTGGGTCGATCGTACCAAAAGGATAATACGACTCGGCTCGGTCAGGCGAAGACCAAGGGTGAAGGAGCCCAGGATCCGTTTGCAGACTGCCAAGCGCATCTCCCCCAAAGTACCCAAGCTGGTTTGTTAGTCCGCCGTAGTCGCCCTCCGGAAAAAATTGAGAAGTTTCAGATATCGTCGCATGATGTTCATTAGATGAAGAACCAGCAAGCGGGTCGAAATCACCAAAAGTCGCTTCCGGATACATAGAAGACATGCCGTCAAGATGGGAGAACGGATTGTGCGAAGTAGACAATCGCGTAGAAGGAGACGATAGATAATTGATGAACATATCCAGATTTCCACCATGGACACTTTGGCGTTGATCTGGTGTCGCCACATCTGAAAATAGATTAGGACGGTGCCAGGGTTCCAAAGGATCAACAGCTTTACGCTTGCCAAGGGCCTTTGCAGACGGAACAATGGGAGATTGAGGGATGTCTTCCCCGTTCCGCAAGACCTCGTTGATGGGGCTTTCCCAAGACGAAGGAAGCGGGGTCAGATGCGAGGACGTATGCGAAACCATAGACAGAGTAAGCTGTTTCTCTGTCACCTTCTTGCTAAGGGGCGCAGCGTGTGGAGTACGCTGTGTAGTAGACTTCTTTTCTCGAAGTTTGGCAGCTAAATCAATCTTTGGGACAGAGGACAGAGATTGCGGCGGTGATTGTTGTTGTGCAACAGATCCTGAAGCGTACGCTATCTCATCTCCATCTTCATCGCTCGAGTCTTCCTCCGTGAAATTAGTGAGGTCATTCAGGGTCGTCCAGACTTGCTCGCCAAGACAAAACTCATCTCCACTGCGTAAAGATACCACCCGATCCCGTTGATTATACGCAAGCGCTCGTCTCTGCAGCGACGCTCCCCATGTGGTAATATCACTAGCCATATCTCGTGGTACATTTCCATTTTTCACGGAAAAAATGAAGCGAGTATTGGAGAGTAAAACTGGGAATGAGACTGGTTTAATGATGCCAATCTCTAGAGGCGTCGCGTCTGAAGTATTTTGAGGAGCCTGCACACGTTTCGCTTCCTGAATAGGGACCGTATCGTCATCGTTGTCAGATAACGTGAGATCGATAGTACTACATCGTCGCTTCTTGCTTTGAATAGAGTCAAGGCTTTCATCCCGTGGCCGTTTTGGTATGCTCGTGATGACGGAGACACCTTCCTCAGCTTGAAGAGTGTTTCGGCGCTTAACAAAGGCGACAGAACTGTTTTTCTGCGATTGAGCTTTTGTTTGTTGCTTCTCCTTTCTGACCGTACGTCGACCAGGCTTAGGCAGAGACCCTAAGCTCTCATTATTTCGCCATGATGCCTCCAGGGCATCCCTGAGACCGTCTTGCATGGTTTGCGCTGATTTGGTTCGGGGTTTCTTGACGGGCGGCTTCACAAGACTTGACATCTTGACATAATCAGCTTTTGGTCGTCGCAACGGCGGCACAAGGACATGCGACATGAACATTTTTTCTCTGCGAGGAGGGGAAAAGGCGATGCGTGGACGCGACCTTTTCCAAGGAATAGGAGAAAGAGATGATTCTGGTGTAGGCTGGTGACCCGCTGAAATAGATTTGTCAGAGGGGGGCGGGGTGAAGAGGGAATCCTGAGTGTTATTAGTTTGCTAAAAAAGATCAAAATAAGTCAGGGTAGAACGAAACAATCGTTTTATTCGGTTACCTGCTCAAATGTCGGGTTCTAATCAGAAAAAAAGGTGAGTACGAAGAATCCTCGAAATTATCAAGACTTGCTAGTAGATGCTGCACGACGATAACGTCCGGGTCATCCTCCTCTCCAGAAGCATCCACCATGTGTGTCGATATAACAGTCAGGGAAGGAGAACGGGACTGTGCAATTGCGATATTCGAGGATTCGGGTGAGAGACGCGTTCGATATAGTGGGGAATTTCCAGATGTTTCATTGCACCCCGAGCGTATCGGCGAGATGTCTGACACGTCCAATACGTCGATGTTAAATTTATCGTCATTAACACCCTATCGTCCATAGTAATCAGCCACGAACAGAATTCAAGACAAACGAACGGTAATCACAACTGACGAGGGAGCTAAACCCTCTAGACGCGAACCATTCTCGATTAAACGTGGACGGCTTCCAAACGACGCGTCACTCTGATCATTATTGTCAGCAAAACTGAGAAAGTGATGTTAAATTACAACGCACCGGCAAACATTGTGACCAAGTCTGACCGCAGTAAACTTCTGCTCCGCTGCCAATGTCGCCAACAGCTGCCTCAAGATTGTTTGAGATCGAATTCTTTGATTTGGAATTCAGGCCAGACACTAGCGTATCCAACCGCAAGGCCTGCGATGCTTCGGTGACTGAAGAGTTCTGGACGTCAAACTTTGATCGCCTTTGACTCCCATCCCAGTTCTCCAATGTATAGCTCCTCATCATTTTTGCGCTGCTGAGGGGGATGGCACCTGAGGTCATGAATCCATGGAATAGAGAACTTTTGTTACGTGATTATGTAATGTTTATCGTGCGTATGTATGAATTTGAAATCACATTCCCAACATCCGCCATTGGCTTCAGTGATGCCCAAGAGACCGAGTTCTTCTTCCATTGATGAAGAATTAAAACAGCTGGATAATCAGATACATACGCTAATCAGCAAGGAGACAGACTTCCAACAAATAATAGACGATCTGTCCAAAATGAAGAACGAGACCACGAAAGAACGAGTGGGACTAGAGAAACAGCGAAAGGAGGTTCAAGCACAGAACGCACCCATAAATTGGTTGCCACCGGAGCTCCTCACGCAGATCTTCGTCGCTTTTGCCGCGTCAGACGTCGAAGAAACTCAATATCCTCCAGTCATTTTATCTCACATATGCATGAAATGGCGGGTTATTGCATTATCAACGACGGATCTTTGGTCGCGTATCATCCTGCGAGGCTCCAAAGGCGCAGAAATGACACAGGCATTTCTTTCGAGGTCAGGGGACGCACTCCTTGAAGTTGACTTCGCCCCTTTACCTGAATCCCTGCCGAGGGCGCTGGCGGAATGTTGGCAAGTTCGCGATTTCATTGACATGGTTTCTCCACATTTCAAACGTTGCGAGAACCTTTCTTTTCAATGTAAAACTCCAACATCAATTTTCTCCATTCTGCGTTTCCTAGACGACTTTCTCAACGCATTTCCGAGACTTCAACGACTTGAACTTTCGATATCAACATATAGTCCTTCTTATCTGAACTCTTCTATCCTAGCCAGGGATGATCTTCCGGATGCACAATCACTTCCCTCAAATTCGACTTTGCGGCACCTCGTTATCCAGCGAGTTCCTCCTTCCAACTTGCCAACTGGGCTTATTTCAAATCTGCGAAAGCTTGAATTGTCCTACCCATCGAGAAAGAAGTCATTGTCTCCAGTCAACTATCGTCTCACATTGTCGGCCCTCTACGATTTACTTTCTTCCACTCCCCTTCTAGAAGAATTGGTTCTGAATAACACAGTACCCGCCTTGCCTGGCCCAAACGTGGATGTTGAAAACCCGAACCATGATCCATTCCCTTTGATCAAGCTTGACTACCTGAGGAGTGTTGAGTGGACATTTCCATCTACCGTTGACGTCCCCCGTCTTCTCTGCTTGCTCGATGCTCCAATTCTTGATAGACTCGACCTTTGGGTTGACTATTTATCATCCAAGCCCGACACACATCGCGTAAATGATTACCCCACGAGATTGTCTGCACATGAATATATCTGCTTTCCCTCGTTGCGGGATCTCAGTATTCAATGTAATGGAGATGAATCAATGGTCTGCGTCTTGCGCAAATTTTATCTTCCTGTTCTTGAAAACGTTGCGTTTACCAACGTTGACAAATCCGCAAGGCAGGCCGTTGGAAAGGAACCACTGCTTCCCATCTTTCCGCGTCTAGAGAGCGTCTTTCACGATCCTCGGCTGCGTCATTTGACGCATTTGACGCTGTCTCACTTCAAGATCTCCCTTGAGACGAGTCGGGGTGAAACGGTATTTGGCTACATGCCCTTGCTCACTTCACTTTCGCTCGATTCTTGCATTGGTATCGGAATTCTCCTTCAAAGCTTGCAGGAGAAGATCGGGGTCGGATTGACGAACGGCATCAGGGGAGTGTGTCCAAGCCGCAGCGTCAAATTCTGCCCAAGGCTCGAGGCGCTCTCGATCTGGGGTTGCCACGACGTCGATTTTGGCCGCTTGCGGGAGGTGGTTGTGGCAAGAAATGGAACCGCTATAATCCCGGAAGGTGGCTCATCCGCGGGAGCTGTAATTGTCCTCCCGAATGGAGCAAAAGCTGGAAGTATTCCGCGATTTGAATTCAAGGAAAATTGGCCACGAGGTCAGAGCGAGAGGAAAATAAAGCCCCTCAAGTTGAGACACACTGGAATGACGTCTACGCCATCACTGCACTCTTCGACAAACACTCTTATCGCAATGCGCGAAGTTATGGAGCCAGCGGACATAATTTATGTTAGAGTTGCGAATTGCAGACTGGTGACCAAAAATCAGGCACTTTCTCTTCATGATCTTGGTGTGGTAGATGTCATCTGGGCTGATTCAGATTTAACCATGTAATATTAGCATCCCGATCATTTGCTTTATGCATATGACGAATACATGTAGATCGTGCACGCCAGCCATCAATTGAAAATGGATCTACGATAAAGAAAAAGATTACAGTATGTGGGACCAAACATGATTGAGTAATAACGTTTAAACAATCTCCCAAACGCTGCCCGTTTCTTCGTGTAGCTTCTGTAGACCAGTCGCATCAGCGAATCGCCACAAATATTAACACTTACATCTTCGGGGATGGCAATGTCCACCACAGCATTCAAGATAGCCTGGGCAGCACGTTATCGACTGAACAAGAGAGGAGAAAAAATCACACGAACCTTCCCTGTCCATGTTTCCAACTCATCTACACTCTGAGGCGTTATAAACTCCAGGGATGTCCGGGAGGCAAATACCATATGCACCGCAGCCACTCGAATTAAAGATTTCACCGTATCCCCAGCTGTGCTTTCAACTTGCGGGGTGACATCCTTCGACTGGGCAACGACGGCATGAATGGGGTTAGTAGGCGGGGCAACTCTCACATTCATGGCGATTGATCGGCCCCTCCAGCAAGCCGCAAGATGATAAAGATGGAAAGTTTCCATCTGTAGAAAAGTGAAGGTCAGATGCTCTTGTGATGATTGTGTGCAAGGGGTTGTTGAAATTACTTCAAGGGTCAAAATATTCGGCACAGATAACTGTAGTCTTTCAATCAAATCCGTATTATGATCAGGAAACGAGGTTTGTCGTCCTTGTGAGGAATAAAAGCTGCAGTTCAATCATCACTCCAGTGATAGTAGAATCTGCTTTCAGTGCACAGACCTATCCGCTGAGGCATTTTTCCCTATAAATATGCGTGAACTCGAACAGGGTGGCTTCGCTGCCTCCAACGCTCCAATCAGCTGAATGATAAGACTCTCAGTTGCTGATGAGCAAGAAAAATAACTAAATACCTGTTCCACCAGCTCGACATCAGCAGTAACCTGCCGGTTCACGATGATAAACCAAAATTATGAAAGGGAGATTAAGGAGCAGACCGGTTTGCTAATACGGTATGCAGGTTCAGTGTTGTTGTCTGGATTGGCGAAGTCAAAATCCACGTTTCTGCTGATCTGGACGCAAGCTTCTGGGACAACAATGGACGACACTGGTAAGTCGGCCACCGCACCACAAGATCCTAGCCTTCCAATTTCATCTTAAATTATGAACATAAAAGAGGGATTTGAATCCACCTGATGACAATCATATCACCACTAATTGTCTCCCTCATTTCTCGCACAAAGAAGTCCATGTTTGGAAACCCCATCCCAATACTCACAATAGAAATAGGAACACCTCTACATCGGCCAGTGATGGTCAAAAACCCTCTCTCTGACGAAAGGATAAAGGGCTTTGGTTTATCATCGAGAAAAGCGGCGAGCTTCTCTGCTCTGGGGGAAGAGCCAACTGTCAGCTGTGTTGTTATGTCAAACACCTTTCAATTGTACAAAAAGATAGACATACAATCCTATTTGCAACTTCTCCTGGCCGTACGCCGAGGTGATATACACGTAGGTCTGCAGTGCGTGGAAAATCTGGGACAAGGAACTTAATGGCATCTCCAACCATGCATCTATGAAGACATACTCGCGTTGGTCAAGAGTTCCTTCATGTCGCGCGACAACCAATGGCGGCGGGAATCGGCTAGCAAGCCGGGCCGATCGATGCTCAAGCAGTAGTGGAACAGGTGTATTTTACCCATTTACCCATTACCCAACATTTACGATCCTCCACGAGCTGATAGCATCGATTGACAATTTGAACATCGACCCGATGTCTTGAACTGGTGTTCCTTCACGGCTTTGTTTGACCCAAGCATCATCGGTGAATTCCAGTCATCATTAACCTCATTTGATGAGGTGCAAATATTTCTGATGCATGAGCGCTGATGAGCATCTGCTGTTGCGGCATACCCCGGTCCTCGAATATCTAAAAATTTACCTGAATTTCGATGCTAGCGGGTGAGTAGTGACCTAGTAGGCGGCGCAGTGCCACCGGCGACTGGAGGGAAGGAAAACGTTCTTGACTGCTTCTGAAGCTTGAAGCCTGACGTCTTTTTTTCCCGACTCACCTATGAGATGGCAAAAATCTTAGAAACTTTGGCCCTACATTGTAGCCCTGAAAATGCATTTGTGGTCTTCTGGTGTTGCACTCTGCAGAATCTGAGATTTATTAGTTTCGCGGAAAGGACCGAACTGTGCCTGAACTCCACAGCGGTTTTCGGTTGAATTCGGCCGTCTTCAGAGCTTAACGTCCTGCTGGAGATCAACATATGGGAAGCTTTGGGTTTGGCAACCAATCACAAAATGATAGGTACAACTAGCGGAACATTGCAAGAAAGCCTGGTTCCACATACCTCTAATAGTCCCGAGATTTCGAGTCACCTCAACCTGAACGGTGAACTTCACCTGTGGGTTAATCACAAATTTTCGGTTATCGTAGTGCGGATTTACAGTACCTTTGGAGGATTTCTGCCCCAAGATCCACTGCAAATGCCACTGATTCGGACCGACGCCAAGCCAATATCAACATGACCGAATAATGGCATTCGAGGCTGCACCAATATCTACTACGCATTGTTCTCAATAGTAGAACTGAGTCCATATAGTTGGTTATTTTTCTTCCGGACATATAACGTCTAAGTGATCCAAGTCGATAAAGCCTGGAGTCCCATTTTGGACACATTTAATGACCCTAATTATCATTACACTACGGTGCGCAGCGGCAGTCCTACTGGCAACTACACTAGGGGGTCACATCAAAGTCACAGACAAGATCAGATCATAGTCAAAAAGAAACCGCAACTTTGCTGCTAGCTCAATGTTTTTAAGCAGTCAGGGTTCGTGTTCTTCAAAGAATATGACTCGCATTTGCCAGATATGTCTAGAATTCATAGACGCATTCGACAAAACAGATTATATCCAGAGACTTTGGATGATACTGCGAACGACATGAAAACCAATTATTTAGAAGCGGTTGAGAAATTTCGATCCCTAAAGTCAACTACAGGAAAATATTGACAGCAGGTCCTAGTCTCAGGGGTAGTTGTTGTGTAACATCACAATTATTCAGAAATTATCCGGCTGTGTGGTTTAGGCAGTTTTTTGGAAATGCTCGAAGCTTTGCAGGCATGCCAGTCGCCGTTTTTTGTGTGAGGTGAACAATGTGTGGATGACGGTGAAAACAGAGCGCTAATATTTGTGGTGAAAACAGTTAATAAAAGCTTAAACGTAATGCTGCCATGCTACTTTGAAGAGAAGATGCTATCGCCAGATATGGTAGTGACAAATTCCATACATAGCAATCGGCACTATTTGTCGCACTCAAATGCGGAAACGCCATCAGTGCAAAACTAAGTGGTGTGCGTGAGAGTTTCTGGATGATATCCGAAGTTCATATATATAACTTGAATTGGTATCCACAGATCCTAGTTAGGGAGTTGGCATAACCTCTGCAATCATCTGAGAAATATCTAGGAGTGGTATCGGCGACTTGGCAAGCAGGGCAGCCTACATGGATGTGTGGCAAAGCGGCGCTGACTCCCTAGGTGAACCGGCAACCTCAGCCTGATCTTCTCCCGCGTCTTTCGGAGCCGGATGACAAAATATGACATTCTCCTAAAAAAATATCTGGAATGGCTATCAACTATCACACTCTTGTGTCTCGAGGGGCTCTTCCAGGAGATTTCTGACCCGCATTTGCGGAATGTGCACGAAACTCTTTGCTTTTGTTTTCTGCTTACCACACTGATAATTGGGGTAATGTCTGGAAAACCCCGAAAAGATTGATGTTTGAAACATCACGCGGAATCCTTGGTTGATTTGGGTTTTATTCGCTCGCGGATTGGTTGCTCAATATGTTCAAGCTAAGCCACATGCGGATGCATAAGTTCCGAACATCTGGGTTAATGGTGCCAGCGGTCGCCTAGATCTCATCTCCATCTGCAGCCAGATTTACTCAAAGGCTGACTAGTGAGACGTCAACAGCGCTCGACTTGGGAACAACAAAGGGTCTTTCTGTATTTTGCGAGCAATCATACGCTCGTCCAACTTCTGCTCTTCGTTCCGCTCCTGCGCTTGACTTACCGATCCATCTGAGACAGCTTGCGATCATCTTGCGAACAACACCGGAGTCTCTTAGGCACCCCTTTTACCTTCGTTCTTCCATTGCTTTCTGTCTGAACAATGAGCGGCTTTAATAACCACTTTGGTATACCTACCAAGTCGACCTCGAGTTTAAAACCAACTAACGGGCTTCTCAATCTCGCCTCCAAAAACGAAAGGCGCAATGGACGACCCCCACCATCTTTGGACCAAGTTCAACGAGGAGAGCAAACCAAAATCGAAGGAGAGCATGATGGTTTGTTTCATCTCCACATGCAGGAAACATTATTGATTTCCTATTCCACTGAAAGAATGCAGTTCTTTGACTTCTCAGACACTCAATGCTGATGGTACGCCTAAGCGCCCCATGAATGCTTTTATGATTTTCGCTCGACGAAGACGACCTCAAGTCTCGGCAGAGAACCAGTCGATGAGAACTGGTGAAATAAGCAAAATTCTTAGCAGGGAGTGGGTGTCTATGCTATCGGTGAATAAATCTTGTTGTTCGTCGAAGATTCACATTGCTCAAGGTGTTCTAGACCGAAAAACAGTTTTATCTCGAACAAGCAAAGCAACTCAAAGAGACGTTCAATACGAAGTATCCAGATTATGTCTACAGAAGACGTCCAAATAATTCAAGGAAACGTAGGCGTTCTGATGGTGGATCACTGCGGTCTGTTGACCCTTCATTTTTGGGGGATCATCCCGATGACATGAGCGGTAGCTTCGACCTCGAGTCGTCACCCACAGATGGAGAAGATCTAGACACCTTGTATCCTCGACCGGTACCGGATATGTCGCAAGGCATTATGGACCAGAAATTCAGCCTCAGTCAGCCCCGCTCTGGTTTGAGCCACCCTTATTCTTCTTCAGACCATCACTTCCGATCGGACACTCACGACGGCTCTCGACTTCCATATACGGGTTCTAACAGCACAGATCGCATTGGTTCGAACATCAGCAATAGCAGTTCGCCACCCATATCACTCAATGCTCTGCAGTATTCCTATGGCCCACAGTCTAGTCATGCACAATCTTCTCCATTGTTTGGTGCTGATTCGGTAGGGTCTCAACAAGGTTGGCAACAAAGGGGTTCCAGCTGGCTCAGTGGGGGCCAGGAGCGTTTACCACCTCCAGCTTCAATGCAAAAGCATGGTTCATATTCCTCCTCAAATTGGTCGACCCCAAGTGACACTTCGGCGGGTGCTACCGGCTCATCAAATTATTTTCCTACCCTGAACACCCCTTTCTATCCACATCAATCAAACGTGTCTTCCTTCAGCACATCTACGAATTCATCTCATTCTCTTCAACAGTCATCGACGTCTTCCCACTTTGAAAATCTGAGTGCCGTCTCACCAAGCACAATGCCAAGAGATTTTAGCTCGAGAGGTCATGGTAGTTCCCTGTCGTCTTCCGGCAACTCTTACACGCTCGGCCGGGATCCTTTCGCTCAGCGGACACTACCTCCAATGCAAACGCTTCCAGGATATTCCTCATCTCAAGCAATCACTTCTTCAGGAAATTCAGGTCCACCTCCAGCATTTTGGCGAGACTAGGAGGATTTATGAGTTGTTACTCCTTTCTGTTCGCGTAGTAGTACTCGCTTTGTTTTGCTTTGGCTATTTTATCTTGCTTTAGTTGTTAATTCATTTTCAGCAATGCACCGTCAGGAACGTATAATTGATTAAATGTTGTCGAAGCCAATTTCAATTTCGAAGTGCACGTTGTAAACTCAATAGAAATGATCTTCATACTATCATAGGGCCCATTCATACATAATACACTTCCATTTAATTAAGCATCGTCGCTTCGATCAGTTGCCGCCGGTAGATCATGCTTTATTCAATAGAACTTCCGCAAAGATTGGAAGGGAAGTATTTGTGTACTGTCGATCCTTGCACCAAGATCTTTGGAAATTAGCACATCGCGATACTATACTAGTTGTAGGTTCCTCCCAATGTGATTATGTCACGTTCTGCCGTCACGGATCACAGCCCCTTCCCAAACATGTCGGCAAAGCCGTTTGTAGCACCAATCGTAGACTCGAGTGCTATATATAAGCCCGATATATTCAAGGGAAAAGTTCTCTTTTACACAGGTGGTGGTTCTGGGATATGTCGGGGCATGAAGGGAGCAGTGGTAAGTGAGTAATTTGGATCTCAAATTTCACCAAACTAAGATGCGTCATGGCGCAAACTCCACGATTGTGGGGCGAAAGTGCGTTATGTTCTCTATTGTTCCCTCAGGTTCAATTATGTAGGACGTAATTTTACAGGTTTGAACGCCAATGGAATTATCAGAATGCACTGGTAAAGATTGTCTACCTGTGCAAGCGGATGTTAGACAACCGGCCTCTCTGAAGGAAGCCGTTGATAAGACGATTGCAAAGTTTGGTCGGATTGACTTTGTTATCTGTGGTCAGTTCAAGTGATGTTTGAACCGCTTGGGATCTGCTTAGAAATGGTTTATCCAGGTGCCGCTGGTAACTTTCTGGCCCCCATTTCTCTCATGTCAGAAAATGCATTCAGGACGGTAATGGAGATTGACACCGTACGTTAACTTTTTCCTTTGCTTTAAGTTCGATCCTTGTGACCACCGCCCAAAGCTCGGTACATTTAACACCATCAAACTCTTCCCCACGTTCGCGAATCTAAGGGTGCCTATATCCACATCAGTGCAACCTTACATTATCACGGTTGCAAATTTTTTTCTTTACTATCAATGTCAGTGTTTTCTGATTTGTTCGTAGGCGCTCCGTATCAAGTACATGTATCTGCCGCCAAAGCCGGAGTAGACGCTCTCTCCGCCGTTCTCGCTATTGAGGAGGGCCCAAATGGCGTCCGGTCTAATGTCATCGCACCTAGGCCATTGCTGGTACCGAAGGTTTGGATCGTTTGTCTTGAAAGGAAGTCAAAAGCTAGAAAGCTTCCCTGTGGGTCGTGAAGGTGTCATCGGGGATGTTGCAAATGCCGGAGTGTTTTTGTTCAGCGATGCAGCGCCGTCGATAGTGGCACGTGGCACCTGCTTTCATCTTTAGTCCCCTACCCTTCGGCTGTCTTCGACCCTAAAAATTATATGCAGCGGGTAAAGTCGAAAATGTAATCTCCTATGCTTTTGCTCTTTGACTGCGTTCTGCATCTTCTCCCCCGACGACCACATGACTAAAGAATGGATTTCCCAAAGCAACGGCATGTTGTCTAGAATGTCAGTTTATAAGGTATCCCATTGGTGAGAATTAATGCCTTTAATCTCATGAACATTAACAATTGCTGTTACAGACCTTATCTCGGGTCAGAGAAACCTGTGTTCCAAAAAACTGAGACGGGATAAACCGAAATTAGTGCAATATTGATCATCGAGATGTTAGCCAAAGGGAACTGAGTTTCACTAATGTACAGCATCCGAGTTGTCATGACAAGCCCTAAATCTCTTAGTGAATTTCAATTCACAGACAAAAGAAAGGGATCGGGAAGAGGGCACGAGGCTCACAGCCGAGACCTACCCCAGAAAACCATCACGCGGAGGAAATGTGTCGTGGTCGTGTCCGAATTCTTTGATAGGGATATGCTCGTGGTCTGCCACGAGGCACCAGATAAGTTACCGGCCGACTCTGACAGTGAAAGATCTCACTAACTTATTGGCATGACCACTGCTCAACGAAGAGTCATTTTGGACCCAAACTACTTTCATTAGCCTAAACTCATTAATATTACTTTCAACCGTCGTAAAACCAAAACTTGCATCTACTCTCGTCCCGATGGAGGCAAACTCAGGGTTCCAAAAATGGTAGACATTCCGGAATTCTTCCTTCCTTCTGGGGTTGTACGATCAAAAGCAAAAAATCGAGGCGATCTGCGTCACGGATGAAGTCATTTTCAACGAACAGCCTCTAATAAAAATCAGATTTATTTGACGAGGCGCTTATATTCTATACATTCGAGCTCGTTGACATCCGAGGGTTCTTTAAAAGGATCGGTGTAGTTTATCTATAACTTCTTTCCACCTATTGGAAGGATTCATTTTTAACAGGCCAACTTGACATGTAGTCGTGCATTGGCAGATCGGAAATACTTACGCCACCCGCTCTTCCTTTCAGATATGCTTACGAGAGGATGAAAAGGCCCTTTCTGGTCAAAGGTCCTTGTGGACTGGAATGAACGGAAATTTTGCTAAATGCTCCCAGATTCAGATTCAGTTTGGGGACCACGACCTAAAAAGGATTATTGACCATATGCTTCCACAGTGTCAGTGTCAGTGGCTTGATGATCGCGCTCATCGGACAGAATGGTACCATGTGATTAGGTATGGCATTGGCAGTTGAACACGACAAAGTATTGTTCGATATGGGACCGTTATCCAATACTCCAAGAAAGGACATTTTTCTAGAAAGGTCTGTATTCTGAGTTTTGTGATCACACACAGAAAGTCGGGGCGTGAACGCTGGCAAGTAAATCCACGGTTTGCGACAAATAAGATAAAACCGGAGATATTTACGGCCCAAATTTGCCTTGGAACCGTCGAGAAAAAAATCAGTTTCTGACATGAACGAAATGAGAGGGGTACACACATGCATTTCATATCTTAAAACCCCAAGGGATGTGTCCTGAAATGTCCAAAGTCATTGTTTCCCAAAGGATACCTCCCCGTCCCTAGCCGTCCCTATCATTCGGCACATCCGCTTCCGCCGTGCCACAGATTTGGGATGATACGTTAAGTGAGAGAAGGAAGGAGCTATTGAAAGGGTGCCTCCCGAGTCCCATGCAAACTGAGCGGACTCAGTTTTCTGTAAACGAGATCGCGATTGGAGTTAGCATTTGCAGATAAATGGAGTGTGCCGGTGTGCAGTACTCCAATTTTCAAGGTTTGATCGCGCATTTTGGACAAAAGTGAAACAACTATGTCAAGATATTGGCCCCTTTTGAAGGGATTCTAGATGTGAGTAGGAGCAATAGGGCGCCTTAAAAGGGAAGCGGTAGATATCGTCACGGCATGTAGATCCTAGCTTTGAATCGTTCAGATGAACGCCACCAATTTTGTACTTTCCGAGAATGTTTCGAACTAATGCTATTCCATCAGAAAAGGAAAGATAACGAAGTCTTCAAAATACATGGCGCGCCTTCGTGATCTGTTCCGCTTCCTACTACTGCAGCCAACTTTTGAATAGACGAAGTTTGTGGGTGATTGAGTCGGAGTATTGTGATGATGAAATCCGAGTAAGCACCTAAATCTTCTTCACATGTTCATTAATTCTGTTCTATCATTCCAGAACTTCAGCTAAGTCTTCTGGAAAAAACGTCGTGTTTGAAAGGAGAAAACGTTCTGTGAAAGAAAAAAAATCAGTATCCTTTCGGGGTATATATTGGCACGGTCTTGTCTGATCAGGGAATTCGAAGGAAGGGTTGATTTATTAGGCAAATTCGTTTTCTTATTTCTTGTTCGATGCATCAGTTTGGAGCGGCGCGTTGCGCTTCAAGTGAGATATGATTAGTGCTATTTGTTCACAAAGAAAGACGCACTTCAGTACGGGATTGCGGTGCCAGCTGAATGCCTCTCTACGGCATACTATGTGCTCTGTCAGATCCTAATGAGTCTGTCCGACAACTGGCAGAAATGGTTCGAATGTCAGATCAACCTATATTGTCCAAGCAACATCTTCTCAAGAACTTGAAAGCAAATGGTCGAAACAATATGAAGTCCCTTCACATGGCGTATGTTTGGAGGAGTCATACCATCCGAAGAATGAGACTATACACCGATACGCGTAATTTGTAAGAGTTGGAAAAAGTGATAACGGACCGAGTAAAGGCATTGGCATGAATGGTTTCGAAAAAAGCGGGAGATGTCCAATGATCTGATGGACTGTGTGAAATTTATCAGTGAATCTTTCATGCTTCAAGATCGCAGTCAGGTCATAGAGGTGACCATGGTCTCCTATTGCATCATTATGTGAGTCCCGAAATCGAGCAAAGTATCACATTTCCTGGGGGACATACCAAGCCTGGAGATGAAAACAAAAGAGGTCGTCACATTTCATTCACCCAAAGGTTACCCGATCGACTGCGGTGGCAAGATACGCAAGGCTGTAATATGTCGTACATTCTTCTGACAGTTAATGTGGGCATATAAAGAGTCAAGTTCAGCGAATGGAAGGTCTTCGTAGTTGGTATCTGGGGAGGATTTAATCAAGATAGACCGAAGTCAAACATGTGGGTAGTGATAGTCCAAGGACTCGATGACGGTTGCCGCATATATGAATTGACCAGACAAGTTCCGTTGACATCTTCATCAGATGGCCATCAGGCGGGATATATACCTTCCCAGGATGATAATGCTTGTCTTCAAAAAAACGCCGAATATCATTTGCCGCTTTGTATTGTCACTTTGCGCGATTTGAGTAGAAATGTTGTTGCAACGAAGGTATGTTCCGCTGGCTCCATAAACTCGTCAAGCCCACCAATGATAATGACGTGAGAGAGAGGTTATGATGCGTAGTAGTCTGAATTGCGAGAGAGAGAGGATTGCGTATGAGGTGGAAAATCCGAGTTTCGAGAGAACGTGAAAAAATGTGGAGAATCGTAGTTCCACCGCTTGGCCGATAAGCAATCGACTCCCAGGAATTTCCTGGGAGTCGATTCAAGGAATAGACTGTGCGATGTCGTGCAATGAATCGATTGTTCTTCGAAGAGTCCAAACAAGAACGAAGCCAAGAGGCGTCTTTCCGTTTTGCACCATTCTGCGATGGACCGATGAAAGACTTTCCTGCTACCCGCTGCACCGTAGAGCCACATCATATCGGCCTTTGCACACGTACTTCCGAGTTATCCAGTCCTTGATTCTGTTCAAAGACAGCGACGCGCGTGTTTGGGTGACATTTCGGAACATCCAGCGTCACAGAACGCGGAAGGAAAGGTGCCATCGGCCAACAAGTCGAATCCTGTGTCCGGCTCAGTGCAGTTGATGAATGTAAACCTCACTGCGCCTGCCGTCTGGAAGTTACCACCATTGATAATGACGTTCTGACACTTCTTTGACAGTTGTTTAACAGCGAAGTCGGCATCACGGTGATGTCAGTTGTAATTGGGTACGCAGAGGCGAGTTTTGGTTAATATCTATGATTTTCAGGACAATACCGCGCTGGACTGTGGCCATCCGTCGAATTGGCAAGTGTCAAGTACAGATTAGGTGGGAAATCTTTAGAGGCTTCCGTTTCATGACACCATTCAGCCTCGAGATCATGATTAATAGAGCGAGTTCGAAGAAAGAGCAAGAGCCAGATCGTATCCTCCGCTTCCGTGCCACAGATTGGGGATGATACATTAAGTGATAGAAAGACGGAGCTATTGAAAGGGTGAATCCCGAGTCCCTTGCAAACGCGGATTCAGTTTTCTGTAAACGAGATCACGATTGGCACTTGCAGCGTGTGCAGTACTCCGATCTTTACTCCAATCGAAAGGTTTGGCCGCGCATTTTGGACAAAAGTGAAACAACCGATGCATAAACAAGGCAGAGTAGCTGAGAGGAAATACAACCTTGTCAAGATATTGGCCTCTTTTGTAGAGATTCTAGATGTGAGTAGGAGCAATAGGGTACCTTAAAAAGGAAGCCGTAGATATCGTCACGGCATGTAGATCCTGGCCTCGAATCGTTCAGATGATTGCCACCAATCTTGTAGTTTTCGAGAAATGTTTTGGACAGCAAAAAAGGCGCCGTTTTTTCTTTCTGCAGAGAGACACCTGAGCATTCGCGTGCGAAGGAGTTATGGTATATGAGAATAAGAAATGAGAGATTAAGGTCGAGCTAATGCTATTCCATCAGATGGCGCGCCTTCGCGATTTGTTCCGCTTCCTACGTCTTGCCAGTGTGGTGATGAAATTCGGGTAAGCACCTGTTCGCCTCTATAAACCTTCTTCACATATTAATTCTGTTCTATCATTCCAGATCTTCAGCCCCCCGAGTCTTCTGGAGAAAACGTTCTGAAAGAAAAATCAGTATCCTTTCGGAGTAGTATATTGGCACCTTCTTGTCTGATCAGAGAATTCGAAGGAAGGGTCGAACTATTGTTGGCCTGGGTCAGCCGGGGTGGTATAATTCTTAGTTTCGTGTTGCTTCAGAGTCATCATTTTTTCTGATTTAGTAGGCAAATCCGTTTTCTGATTTTCCGTTCTCGTTCGATGCCTCAGTGTGGAGCGGCACGTTGCACTTCAAGTGAGATGTGATTAGTGCTATTTGTTCACAAAGAAAGATGTACTTTTAAGACGGGATTGCGGTGTCTTCAGAGTGCCTCTCTACGGCATAGTATGTAGCTACAAGCCAACCCTTATCTCAAACTCGGGATAAGTACACAATGAATGGTACAAGGAAAATAATAGCCGAAGTTGTTCTGGATATGAAAGGTATGGATATGAAAAGCAAGTAGCAGGACCCGAGTCTCAAGCGGATAGGGAATGTTGGGAATAGTGAAAGATAAGCAAACCAAAATCGCACTCTAAAATCCCCTGGTTCTCTTGTTACGGAGCTGGTGTTGCAGGAATAGTGAAAGATAAGCAAACCAAAATCGCACTCTAAAATCCCCTGGTTCTCTTGTTACGGAGCTGGTGTTGCAGATGGTGCACGACCTTGATGAATTGCAATCCCAGGAGGGAGCACAGAAGTGGTCAGTGTACCTCCCGGGGGTGTCCAGGTGAACGTTCTAGACGGTGGAACCGTCGATATCACTGCAGGATTCGAACTGGGATACTGTAAGATTGTTGTTATAGGGCCATCTCCGTTTCTACTCTTCTTCTTTTTTGTCGACCCAACAGCGGCTCCTACGATCACTGCCAGAAGGGCGAAGAAACCAATGATTATGATAATAATCCCTTTTTTCGTGCGATAAAAAGGTCGAGTT
>QDKV01004951.1_pt1 | contig 19779 bp, 26 predicted proteins | sample 1861101 | NCBI WGS metagenome assembly QDKV01 (sample SAMN04275158, study PRJNA302643) | Fungus metagenome, whole genome shotgun sequencing project. | isolation source: fruitbody | host: Mallocybe terrigena | place: Sweden | collected 2013 | reverse complement strand
ATAGCCTTGTAAGCTGGGCCAAAGAGGACATCGAAAGAGGGGAATGTGGACGACGCAAGTGCTTCCGCAATGGTAGACGCGTAAGCAGTGGAGACGGTGGAGAGTATCGGACCGGTACAAAGGAGGCCTGCATTGAAGAAAAAAGGAGAAACTCTAAGTTTCAAATGGCGCGATTCTTAAGATGATATGCAGATGGTTAGATGAAGGTACTCACCTGCCTGATTTTAGGACAAAGGAACCGAACTTGAGAGCATCCACTGTCATAGAATGCGCGATTAGATCAGTTTTGTAGGCCCTTTGACCCTGGGCCACCATGGTTTGTCAAGAGATATTAGGGGGTCGCATTATTTAATCTCCGGTACGGAAAAATCAAAAAAAGGGTGCTCTATAATAGGTAATTCTGTCGCTTGTAAGTAATCTATATGGACCTCGTATAAGTTGCATATAAGGTGACAAAAATCACTTATATTATAACTTATAAGTAACAGATAGTTACCTATAGGTTTTTCTTGATTTTTCCGACCAATGATTTTGATGTTTTCTGCAAATCTAACCCCCAAAAAAGTGATAGTAGTAGTAATTGAAGAATAGCATACGACAACCGGTGACCAACAAGTTCAACGACTCGGAAGATGAGCAAAATATTATAAGAAGGGTAGCAAAAATTTATCAAATAAAAAATTGCACAAGTGCAAACTTGAAGGTTATTAATAACAGTTGAAACTACAAACTCAACTGTACTAGAAACGACAAGGAATGACTCAGGATGGAGGGAAAATGAGTCATTTTGAAATTGAAGTTCTCATCCTGTTTTCTCGAACGAGTATGCGAACGAATCATGATTTGTATGTCTGGATCTGATTTTTCTTCCACGGCGAAGTTAACCGTATTCCTTACGCAATCTCGTGTAATGGACGACAAACCGATCAGGAGAAAAGTGCGGTTTTGTCAAATCCCTGCCAAAAGGGACATCATCTGTGCATCTATATGTAACCGGCATCATTTTCGCGAACACGAAGCTTAAAGATACAAATTTTACATCTTTTTTTATCCCTGATTTAACCGAATTTCTCAAAACGCAAAAATGTCATTGAATAATTCGAAATGGTCAAGTTAATTGATGATCTCACTCCTCCGAGTCTCTGAAAATTACAATAAAATCTTGGATTATTGTGGCCACAAAGTTGGAAACTGCCAGCCTGACTGGCGGGTTATCTGGCGGATTGGGATCTAAACCTTGGTTGGGAGGCAGATTGGGATCTGGTGGATTGGGATCTGATGGATTGGGATCTGGACCTTGGTTGGGAGGCAGATTGAGAACTGGTGGATTTGGGTTGGGTTTTGGTTTTATTAGGTACCCGAAGGCTGTCCAGATATCCCCTCGACGTTGAATAGCAGTGAAAACCAGTGATGAAAGTGCAACAATAGACGTTAGCATTGCATAGATCTTTGGAGGGGTCGGGTATCAGTTGTAAGAAACAAAGAAAGATTGATGAACTTACTTGTCCAAACGAGGATATAGTGGCTGTCGTAGAATGATTTGATATGAATGTCGATCTGATCCACAAATATGTAGGAATGAGAATCAACATAATGAACTTGAAAATGGGAGACGGTTCCATGATTCCGTTCCTATTAAATAAGGTAGTTTGAAATTCCTCAGTTTTGAGGAAGGAATATGTACCATATCCTCATTGCATTATCCCACATATTACCCAAACCTGGCCGGAGTACTTTGAATTCCCAAAGAAAAAACCATGGCATAAAGGGAGCAGGTGTAATGAATGGGTATGGTGTGCATTGCAGAACAAGCACTACAACTGTGCAGGCAACGGGCCTGCTTCAGATTAACATGCATTTCCTGAGAAAAGTAGGCTTGAAACTGACCAGAAATTTCTAGGCGGTATTAACAAAGAAAGTAATGCCCATATAACTGACAGAAATACGTGAAAACATGGAACTTGAGCCTGCAAAAAACTCCCGACTACAAGGCCACAAAGGAAGAGGAGAAGCAAGGCTTCCCGAATGTCATATGGAAGTCTTCTTTTCCGAAAGAAGTCGACAAGGAAAGCAAAAAGAACCAAACTCATCAGACCCCCTTCCAGTCTTTTCTTTGGGAGAAGATGGGCAGGAATATAGACATAAATGGGATAAATTTGCAACAGAAAGAGCGTGATCTTAGGATAGCTCCACAAGAACCATCCCATTTCACGACGCAGACGTTTTATCGAATTGTATGTCCACGTGAATATGTCCACATGAGGAACTCTATCACATGAGAAATCCAGTCACAGTGGCATTGGAGAAGTGCAAAATTTTACGCACTGCTGTTGATTGTTCCTGATCACCCATGCAAGAAATAATAGCGTAGAAACGACGCTGACAAAATGTGCTACAAGGCCAGCTGACCAGAAGAACCGACTTGTCTCCTCATAGCTGTATTTGAAGTTGCAAGCTGGTTGACTGAATAGCCTTGCGGAGGATGGGAGAAGTGTAAGAAAAGCCATGACCATCAAAACCCAGAAAAGAAGGATAGAAAAGGAGGTCAGGAGGTGACGTTCAAAAAGACGTAGTTGAGTAATTGAAACCGGTAGGGCATTGGGACGTAGGAAAGAAAGAAAAGTCAGGAACCAGAGATAAATAGAAGAAGGGGAAGTAACGGCCAAGATCACAAAAACAGCATCATTTTGGGTGATGTTTTGCCTATGCATGGAGAAGAGGGCCGAGATGAGAAGGGACAGGACATTCCCGACGTAACTATACCATGCAAAGCGGAAGTCGTCTGGACTGTGCAGAAGGGTCACAACTGTAAATGATTTCACTACGCTGGTACGAAAAGAGCATAGAAAATTTCATACCAAAGACGAAATTCGCAATGTAAACTAAATAAGTAAATAAGAGTCGGTTTGATAATATGCAAGAACACCCCAACATACGGGAAATTTGCTGTCCACGTCCTGTTACATCAGGATTAGGACATGGACCATACTCGCATGAGTCCTTAGGAGGGTTGATACAATAAGCTTGGAAAAGGGCGTCGGTGTCTGCACTCGACATCGGGCCAGGTTCAACAGGGAGGGGAACCTGACACTTTGAGATAACGACGACTAGGCTCTAAACACGAGCGTTGGACTGGAGCATAGACAAGGACTTGAATAATATATATATATTACATACAGGCCGACCGGCCGACCGCTCGAGAGTCGTCACTCAATGCCTTTTAAAGGACAATCCAAGAGCCGAAAATGCAAATAAAGTATTCACCTGCATTGAAGAAATAAGGACAAAGGTACCCAAACTTGAGAGCATCCCATCAAAATGCGGTGATGTTCCCAATATGGAAAGCATCTAAGAGTGTTTTATCTCTTGCGAATTTGGGCATTCTGCTAAATAAAGGACCTTCCTTATTACATTGTCATTATTTCTAGAAAGTGTTATGCCTCCTACCCGCAGATGTCGAGAGGTTTTGATAATAAGGTGAAATCTATCTATAAAGTAGTAGTATTCTGGAAACTCTGTTATGAATACATGTACTTTTGTCGATCCAACTGGATTTTCATGTATCCTGCACTATTCTCAACACATCCTATTTAACATATTTATAGATTAATGTGCTTTGAGCATGGATCTCGACGATGTCACTTTCAAGTTCTTATTTGAAAGTTTAAAAGATCATTTTGACATCTGTCAAATACATACAAATAGGATTTTGTAGTACATGATCATATTTTAAAGGCTTTGAAGGACGAAAATGTGGATAAAATATTCAGTGTAGTACCGCATTGCAAACTAACCTAGCGAAACGGTACATATTAATTAGCAGCGTTGTGTAAATGGAAGAAAAGAGTAAACAGGCAAGCACGACAGAAAGGAATGAAGTCATAAGTACAGTGTGTCGGTTGGGTTTTATGGAGATTAGAGAAGTGATAATGATGATGCAGGAAAAACGAATGCGGAAATGCACGGATAATACGGACATGGATATGTACCAATGAATGTGATGAGTTGAACGAATGGTGAGATAAATGAACGAATGACAGGGGAGAATGATGCAATTGTGAGTGATAACCTTGCTGAATCAAAATTAAGATGACGAATGTGTCACCCAAAGGGAAAAAAAAGGAGGATTTTATAAAAGGATCGTCGGATTCTAATGACGGAATCGACATCGACAACCTATCTTCTGCAACAAAAGGGCAGGCCGCTTGCAATTTCGCGTCGAGTCTTATGAATTTCCACCACCTTGAATCACACTCGTAATCCCCAAACGGCTTTTCCCCGTCGTGGCGCTATTCCTACTCCGTCCAGAGCCCATTGGTTCACGCTGCCCATCGCCAAAGAACCCCGCGATTGACTCCGTATTTTCGTCGTTCAGATTTCTGTGATGTTGGTTCCGTTGGCCTTCAGCAGACAACTTCCAACGGGATCCTAATGCCAAAGGGATGCGATAGAACTGATTGTGCGTGTCGTTCACTTGCTCGCCCCCCTCCTCCTCTTCTTCACCAGCTCGCCTGTCATGGGCTTCTTGACGATTTATGACACTAGTTGCGCGGGACGTCTTGCGTAATAAAGTTGGACGACGTTCATATGCTGATGGCGAGTGTGCACCGCCATGGCTCGGCCTCGCACCATTCACAGTTTTCCCAGCAGAATCCCAAGCGAGTAAATGCTTCCTTAGGCTCCTGATCGAGTTCTGGCGTTTAGGAGGGAGAAGCATCCTCGCGAGATCGACCTCGCCTTCTTCATCTTCATCTTCGTCTTCATCATCATCATCTTCCTCATCAGCATCTTCCTCGGCGTATAAACTTTCCCCTCGTTCGCCATAGCACCCTAGACCGAGTCGATGGGCAAATTCGCCTTCAGAATAGTAGCCCGATTTACTTTTATCCAGCCCCGACCCAGCTACATGTCTAGACTCGTCCGCTTTTGCCCTTTTCGTCTTGGAATTCGAGGACCAGACATCCCCTTCCACCTGTGTTCGTGCAAGACTCGGAACCCTTAACCGTTCTTTCTCTTTCCTTCCAAGCCACCCTGCTCGACTCCTTGCTCGCCCTCTGTCTCTATCCCTTTCCACCTCATAATCACGGACCCTTTTTCTTCCCTTCTCCACCTCCATTCCCATTCCATCTAACCTTAAGCCCAATCCCACACCTGACCCCGGCCCAGGCCCAGACCGCACAACGCTCCCTGCTCGGCTGCCTGGCGCACTTCTACACACAACTCTCGTCAGACAAACTTCGTTCACACATCTCCCCGCTCGTCCACGTTCGATCTGCGCAAACAACGCAGGCGGTTGTGATGGCACCGTAAGATTCTTCTGATCAGAAAATCCATTCCGTGGCATAGGCGACCTCTTCGAATGAGGATGGTGACCATGGTACCGGGACGAGCGCATATACGATGTCTGCGACAAGGAACTGCGCGAGGGCCGTAATCCCTGCCTTGTCGTCGATGATGATCGTGTATCTCTTGTGTCAGTATTTGGCCCGCCTATATGCGCCCCTGCGCCTCCAAACAGCACCGCGCTTGCTACCATTCCTAGCCAACTCTTCGGCAGCGGTGGGGGTTGATCCATATGGTGCTTGTCGTGCTGAAACGTCCATTCTGAGTCACTCTCGTGAAATCCCAGCATCGACCGATTTGAGTGAAGGAGGTGCACTGGTGTCGATTTGGGACGCCCAGGCATATTTGGAACGGATGCCATATGCCTGAGATAGGCCGTCGCACGGGATGGCCGGGGAACGAGGAGGTTTGTGCCTGTATGCGGAGAAGCGAGGAGTGAGGCATGCCTATTGTTTTGAGTGGACATATGCTGATTGTTGGGAGAAAGTTGAGAATGGGATGTTGGAGAATTGTGATGGCGAGTGGTAACCGTTGGGTGAATGACGATCTCCGGTCGAGGGTATTGACAAAGATGATGAGCAGTTTCTGCAAGGTTTACGACAGATCGCGACGGGACTCTATTTGCCAAAGGAGAGACAGGCGGGGAATATTCTTGAGGAGAAGCTGTAATTTGCGTAGCAATGTGTTCGTTGCTCGGATCTAATGTCTTACTTCCAGTAACGCTGGGAATAAGTCCAGCAAGAAAGCCCACGACGGCACCCACACCGTCCTTCATAACACTCAGTCTCTTGTCTTCCACAACTGTGGCATCGTCGTCGTCGTCACCTTTCCCTGACCTTTCCCCCTCCGGAGTGAATATCCTTGTCTCCTTGTACCCTGCCTCCCTCAACAAATCTTCTAGCCTTTCATACGTCTTGGATGTCCCCCTTCGATGGAGTGGGACATGACCCAGCTCAGGGTAACGCGGTCGAGTTCGATGAAATCTAAACGGTGTCGTTGGTTCTGGGGGTGAACTGGACGAGTTGGACATGGAATTCGATGTAGACTGAGTCAAGCTTGGCGTATCTGATGATGAAAACGTTGCCTATATGTTTTACGCGCCACGAATACAGTTTTTTTTTTCTGTTTCTGGAAGGAAAAAAATTGGAGCAAGACTTACGTTGAGGTTGTCATCTCCATTAAAGCCCCTGGGCTGCGGTAGAAATGTGGTCGACATTTGGCTCGAGCTTAACCAACTTTGACTCAGTATACTCCACCCTGAAAGCTAAGCTCAGGTCTTTCCAAACGTGCTTCGCTCTCCGGGAGTGTGTTACGACACTGCTTTAGTCGGTTCTGGATGTCGAACGTTTTCAACAGCTCCTGTGGTGATCTTCCACGTGCTTCCGACAACCCGTTATGTAAGACACTCTCCCCTTTTTCGGTTCATAGTAAACAAAAGGATATACACAAGTAACACAACTGAATGAGAATTTCTATCTGGGTTAGTACCGTATACATGGCGATCTGCCTACTTATCAACTTCATCATATGAATTCTCCACATTACAGATGGCTTCTGAAGCAACAGTGAGTCAGTGACAAGGACTCCTCCTCGGTGTCATCCATTACTAATAATACCAGTGCACAATTGAAAGTATTCTCTCATTCTCGTGCCTGTACTTTAACTGCCCGTTACATGGTTTGATGTTGTGTTACGAGACCCATCATAGACCTGAGCCCCCTGGTCAACCGTAGATGGCCAGCAACAAGTCATCAGAGACATGTGCAGCGGGAGAAGGGTAACACTGTGGTTCTGAGTCTCCACCAGGGCCAAGTTTAAAATCTGCGCCACTACCCAAATCAACTCCATTGCAAATGAATCTCTGAGCAGCCAAGCATAATTGCGCCACCAATGAGATAAGCACGCGATTTCTTATTCCAAAATCGAGGTCGTACGACACATGGCAGCATGCATCATGGCAAAACTTACATAATGGGCCATTGATAAGCGCCCATCGACAAACAAATTTGTCGTTGCAAATGTATTTTATGTAAATCAAACTGGAAATTCTCCTAATGAAACTTGGGTCTTTTTAATAATAAAAATCGGACAAATTCTAATGACGAGGAAAGTCACTCGCATTAGTGACTGCTGGTTTGTTCAGGGCCTATTCCCTCTCAAGCGCTTGCGCGGCGGCGTCTACCAGCAGCTGATTCGAAGCCAAATATTTTAGTGCGGCCCTGCCATTCAGAGTTCGGTTGTCAGTCCTTAAACTTAAAGGCGGGATGGGATGGTCGTCGAATAATAAAACTCACCTCTTTGAACTTCATGACAACCAAGACAACAATAACCGCAAGCCAGTAGAACACGTAGGACAAGATAGTTCCGACTGTTGAAAAAGAGCACAACATCAACCTCCGCTCCCAAAAAAAAAAAGGAAATTAGAAGCGTACTATCCGCGTTATTCGACCAGCCTAGGATGGCCCCAAATATTCCCCATCCTTGTCCGCTGAAACTGTTTTCGGGATTACAACATGCCAAATGCCACACATTTCCTCTGACGTCGTAGCTTCCGGGTCCATTACCACCCGCGTCGTCCAGGTCAGCGCCAAGGAGGAGGTTGAACCTGTGGCGTTCGAATGCCGCGACGGACTTGGTGAATAACCCCGCGCCAATAAGTAGGAGGAGGTTGGCCATTATCACCAGGAAAATTGACATGGCTGTTTTTTAAAATTAAATTAAATTAGAAGGAGAAACGATGGAAGTTGGTTTACTATTCAAGGACTTACTTGTTCGATTCGCGAATTGGTAGATGAGGACACCGATTAGGAAGCCACAAAGTATACCGACAATAACAGCTATGGGGATGGAGGTAGCAGGCTGTCCGAGAGAAACGCCTCCGACAAAGATGACGCCTTCGAGACCTAACAAAAAATTATAAGTTCAATCGTGCCATTCAATCTCGCAGGGAACTACACTCACCCTCTCTGAGAACGGTGACGAAAGGTAGTATAAACAGCACCCATTTTCCGGTTCTTGTTGAGCGATCGGCTAAAGAATGGGAATGTTAGTTATTGTGCACAAGTCGGTGAATGCACAAAGTCTGACATTGTCCTTGAAGGGCATGTTGCAGCTTGACGCGCCATTTCACCTTGGCTGTTTGGACGGTTGGTAAAATATTGAACGACAGAGGAAAGCATAGGAGTTACCCGTATCCAATTTGAGCATGCTGATGCCCATGACGAAAATCATGAGAGCGGCAATAAGCTGGAAAATACCTGCAACGTATTAGCACAAAAGAAACGACTTGTTGAGCCGTATAAATGACCTACCTTCCCATAATTCCTCGGACTTTGCCCACAAGTCGGAGGCTCGTGTGAACCATACACCAAGGAATCTGGCAAAAGACTGCCTCAGCTATCAATGTTCTACGGGCAAGAAGCGAACAGTCCTTACGCTCCTCCGATCGCAAGTGCAATAACGAAACCTACGGCACTGCCCGCATAGATCTGTTATTCGTTTGTCAGAAATAAAAATTATAACAAAATATTTAGCAGATTATACTTGAAGGTTGAGTCTGCGAAGAAGACGTTTACGCCAAAGGGCATCATCGACAGGGGTAGTCTCACTCGAGTCCCTTTTTTCAGACCCGCTCTCTGTATCAGTTGAAGAGGGAACAGGGCTGAGGTCGCTGACGACCTGCTTCACCAAACCGATTAAAACCGAGACGATGATGGCTGCCTCTAAAGCTTCGCGAAAGACGACGAAGAAAATGGGCACCGAGAACAGATTTTTTGCCATGCTCTAGAGGGAAAGAAAGGGGGATCAAGGGGGGAATAATTCGGACATGTCGCTACCCTTTCATATGTAAATACTGGGCCGATTAATTGCTGTCTGGACTCTAGAAGCCTCCTGACCTTGAGGAGAATCGGCGTTATCAGATAAATTTTTTGGGGTTGCTATCTGATAAGATCCGTATTCAGTCCCATGACACTCAAGAACTGTGATTGGCTGGATATGAGACTTTTTTTCAATTGTACGGCGTTTCAGGACGACGCCGCGCGCATTTCTAGCCATTTCCGACAATACCCGACGTGACATCGTGGAATCTGTGAGGCTTATCAGATAATTTGATCTTCCGCTCGGCCCACTCTTTCCGAACCGATCTGCTCTTAAAGCTTCTAACCATGCTCAGCTTAATGACCCTCCAATTTTTTTCTCAGTCGTCCTATAAGTGATTAATGTGGTTGTATATTTCTGGCTTAACACCAGTCCTCTTGGCGTTTTTCGCCTGCCCAGTCCTTGCTGGTGTTCAGGAAATATGGTGGAACATCACCTATGTACAGAATGTTAATCCAGACGGTCTACAAGCGCGCAGAGTCGTCGGAGTGAACAATACTTGGCCGTAAGAATTAATTGAAGTTTTTGGAATAGAATTGACTTTTTTTTTTTAGACCACCTCCAGTTAACGTCCACGCGAACGACTCCCTCGTCGTTCACGTTACGAACTCGTTGGATCACCCGACGACGCTGCATCACCATGGGATGTTCTTCAATAAAACCTCATGGATGGACGGTGCAGAAGGCGTCTCCCAATGGTGAAAAATATCCCTTTCATCAAAAAATAATCCCGGCTGACTGATTGACACAGCGGCATTCCTCCTGGTGAAAAGTTTACCTATGTAGTGCCAATTAATTCGTCTGGCCAGTGGGGAACCTACTGGGTGCATGCCCATGCATCCGTAAATACTTTGAGAATGTCGAAATGATGAGGTACTAATCTAATCGCACAGGGGCAATATGTAGACGGTCTTCGCGCACCCTTAGTGATCCACGCCGAGAAGGAGGTGCATACTTACGACGACGAGTTCACTGTAGTTTTAGGAGATTGGTACCACACTCAACACTCCGAACTTATAAAGCAGTTTATCTCCATTGCCAATCCTGGAGGCGCTGAGCCAGTCCCAGGTTCGTAGCCTTCCTGTCTTTTTATTCTCTTGGAGGTCGTTCGTTAATTTATCACTTCCTTCAGACTCTCCACTCATGTACTTTGCTCAGAATGCCACATACCGTCCTCCAATCAGTGGGACATCACCGTCCTCCGTAACCTCTGCGGTCGGTTTCAACGAGAACGCGACTCTACCTTTCCAACCAGGAAAAACATACCGTCTTCGCGTTGTGAACACTTCTGCGCTTGCTGCGTTTTTCTTCTGGATAGACGGACATAATATGAGAATCATCGAGGTTGATGGGGTAAGTTGTGATTCGGGAATTTTCGCGAGTAGGATATTGACCCCTTTATAGACCGACGTCGAGGAATTCCCCACTGATTTGCTGAGTGTCACCGTAGCACAGCGCTACTCAGTTCTCGTCACTGCCAGAAACGACACGTCCTCTAACTGGGCCATCCATGCGAACATGGACACCGACATGTTTGATAAAGTTCCTCCCAATCTCAATCCCAGTATGTCTCCCCACATTTCATATTCACCTCCACGTCTCACATTTCCCTTACCCAAGATGCCACCTCTTCTATAACCTACAACACCTCGGCAAGTCTCAACGACCTCGGCACCATCTCAGCTTATCACGAGATGAACGACACCTCTTTCGTATCCATTCCAGCCATTGCCCAACCCCGTGTGACGAAAACTATCGATCTGGAAGTCATTTTCGACACCATGGACGACGGCACCAACCACGCGATGTTCAATCAGGTCACGTTCAACTTTCCGGTCGTGCCCTCTGTATTATCTGCATTGACGCTGGGAGAAAAGGCTACGATTGCTGAGGCATACGGCCCGTTGAGTTTCGTCATTGAATATGGCGATGTGGTAGACCTTGTGGTTAAGAATGGAGACGTCGGAAAGCATCCTTTGTAAGTTTACTTTCTTTTATTATGGCGCCTTTGGTTGACCTCGCTTTTTTTAAAAAAAAAAAATATAGCCATTTGCACGGGCATAAGTTTATGATCGTTGGTCGTTCGGAAGATTATACATCTACCGATCCAGCCCTTAATCCGCCTATTGTTGAGGGTCAGCCAAATCCCATCCGTCGCGATACAGTGCAGATAGGAGGTGGCACCTCTGCCACTCTACGTATCGTAGCGGATAATCCTGGAGTATGGCTCTTCCATTGTAAGTTTTTTCACTCCATCTTTTATCTTTGTCCTGGTTTGCTTCACCACCGTCCTCCTTTTTTTTCTTTCCGACAGGTCACATCGAATGGCATCTCGAATCCGGTCTCGTCTTACAACTCATCGAAGCACCTTTACAGGCCCAAGAAGCTGCAAAGTCCACCTTCCCTTCCATCCTCAATTCCCAATGCGCCGCTCTTAACGTGCCTTACACCGGCAATGCTGCAGGGCACAACTCTACGACTGATCTGAGTGGGTTAAAGGTGGGACCCTACCCGCAGCGTCTGGGATGGCACTCGAAGGGCATTGGTGCGATGGCGGGTTGTGTGCTTGCTGCTTTGTTTGGAATGTTAAGTGTGGTGTGGTATGTACTCGGAGGAGGTGTGGATGAAGGGGAGGTAGAGAAAGAGGTGAGAGAGAAGATTGAGAAGAAGGAAAGGAAGAAGGAGGAAGCAAAGGGTGAGAAGGCATTGTGATGTATGCGGTTTGATCCTGTAGCGATGGCGAAAAGTTGATGTTCATCTATAAAAGTTGTGACCAACATATTTGACCTGTAGTAAAAAATTTATTGTTTGTTTTCATCACTATGTAACCGCAATTCTGTGTGCTATATAGGTCAACTGGGGCAGCTTAAGGCTGGTAACTTTCGGTCTTCTACCAATAAATTCCTGATGCACTCTTTGCCGCGTTTCCCCAAGCTTTGGGTTGCGATGTCAGTGAAACAAGTCGCTTGGTTAAGGGCTGTCGACCTTCTTGAGCAAACGGATTTTATAATGTAATTGGCATTTAATAATCAAGCATAAAGTCGACAAAGAAGGGAAAATTTTACGAACCAATCACTGGCAGGTGCAGAACAACAGGCTGAAAGCTGTGAGATAAGATGTGACCTTAAAAGCTATTGTCGGAGTCATATCCGAATCCACCCCCACCAAAGCTGAAATCTTCAGAGTCATATCCGAATTTACCCCCGCCAAAGCTGGAATCTTCAGAGTCATATCCATAATCATTGTCCTCATCCCGGTCCCAGTCCCTGTGCATTTCGTTTCTCACATTAATGGCACGACATACCCAGCATTGCCGCTTCGACATTTCTTTCCATGCAGCCTTTGAGAATGCCATTTGTGGTAGATTGCGTCGGCAGCCCACACATGATCGGGTCTGAGCTTGGACGTGACAATCGAGAATATTAAGGGGTAGAAGGGGATGACTCCTGAACTCATCTGTTTGATGTGGTTTAGCGTCTTTCCAGATCGCGACGTAGTGAGCGCTTTTAGCAAGCAGTTGGTCGTTTATATATTCCTCCTTCTTGAAGTGGTTGTAAAGCAACTCAATGTGATGTACATCCCGTGCGGCGTAACGTAGATATTCATCAGCAAGAGGACGTTTCGCCCAGTATTCGTGGGTCACTGAATTCGTGTGCACATGTTCAGAGATTGTCTTCGTCTGTAGAAAAGATCTTGTTTACCTGATTTGTGACCTAATCCATCGATCTTGTGCTCTGTCAGACATTGCCCAAGACCACAAAGCTTGTGCACTTTGGTGTAGGAGTTGCGTTGCCCAAAGATTTCCCGGCGATGTAGATACGGAGACAACCTGCGAAGTTGTTCGTCTTCGTCTTCACCTCGCTGACGACGAGAATCAACGTCAACCAACTGAAGATCGAGGACGCCGTGGAGAGTGATACCACTCCCGTGATACAGTTCGCTGAAGTCCATACGCCCATCAAAGACGATCTTTGTAGGTGAGGTCGATTGAATGATATCAAATAAAGGACGAAGTTTGTCGTTGGTTAGACTGAAGACATCGATGAGATATGTCTTCGAGGGCTCGGTTCCCATCGTACGAAGGCTGATCAAAGAAAGTAATCCGCCTTGCTGTCCTAGATCCACACCCTCACAGTCCATCATAACCTCCGGAGATGATTTCAATGCGCCAATTGCTTCCTCAAGGCTGTGATCATCGGCGCAGAGGATGTAATCATCAATGTTGCTGGCCATATTGCGTTTGATCAGCGAGGGATTACGAAGGCAGTTCAAGCCACCCAAACTCCAAAGCTGTACTATGCTAACATCCGAGTCCGCCACCAGATTTTCCTTTCCATGTTCCGTCTGAATGGCAATTCAGAACATCACCTTTTCCAGTTCGGATGTTTTCTTTAACGAAGCTTACTGCCTCAACCCTCCTAGGGATTCATGCGAATATGGTCCGTGTCCAAATCCTGATGTAACAGGATACGGACAACAGGTTTCACGTAGGTTGCGGTATTTCTGCCTTAAAGATTTACCTATACTAAACACACAGTTTATGTTTCGAATTTTGCTTTTGGTGCGAAACGATCTGCACTCCCTTTCTATCAGCATAAATGAATTTTGTTGAAAGTTGTTACCCTTGTTCACAGTCCAGAAGACTTCCGCTTCGCATGGTACAGTTATCTTGGAAACGCCTTATCTCTCTTACTCTCGGCCATTCCTTCAATCCTGACGAATAAGATGACACAAAACGATGCAACGTTTGTAATCTTGTCTATCGCCTCCCCTGCTTCTCTCTATCTCTGGTTCCTGTCTCTCTTTTCTGCCATACGTCGCAATACCCTACCAGTCTCGATTGCCCAATTAAATCCTTATGAACGATACCTCCTGTTCACATTCTCCGCCCTTCTTTTCTTGTTTTGGATCACAATGTTTCCTCTCACATTCCTGTCGTCCTCAGCCAAGCTATTTAGCCAACCAGCTTGCAATTTCAAATATTCGAGCAAACAGATAGCTTCGATCCTTTGGTCGGCCCAGTTTGTAGCGCATATATCCAGCACTTGCATTGTATTATTGTCTTTGGCGTTTAAGAAGAGGATAAAGTCTACAACTATGCATCAATCGCAGTATGTAATTTCTTTTCTGCCCTTTCGCAGTATGAATTCCATGGCATTACTAGGATTTCTCACGACGACATATTCATGTGGACTTACGATTCGATAATCAACCAGGGTCGCAACACAGGCTGGTTCTTGTGGAGGTATCCTTCCTACATACTCATCCTGCTGCACATTTTCCCTGTCTATTCATATAACCTTGTCACCTCTCCACTGGGCGAAGCAATTCCATCCTCAGGCTCATTCTTCATCTTCAAGTTCAGTGTCTCGCGAATGATAGATTTCTGCCTGCTTGGTTTTGTCTTTGTCGCTCCCTTTATCAACTATTATTACAGACGGAAATTGCCCACCATTGTAGAAGTAGTCCTTATTCTCTTCATTTGCGGGACCGGATTTGCAAGTTTTTCGACTGGATTAAGCTTTTTTTCAACGTCTCTGTCAATCATTTGGGTTTGTCTTTCTTGTTTACCCCCAACTTCGAGTGGTAAAATCTGGCCGACTACGCGAACAAATTTCCTGTCAGTTTCGTGCTTATCTTTTCTGAAAAAAAAAAAGTTGATTTTGAAGCAGACCCATTCTATGCAACCTTCTATCTCTGGTTTCGCATAGTGGTTTTAAACTACCATACGTGGCCATGGCTATCCATCCTCTTTTACCATGGTTTTTCCTTTGGCAATTCCAGGTATTCAAGCCAAATATGAGTATGTCTCACAATGCGATGAGGATATGGTAATATCTTTTCCTTCTTTGAGGGGAATGTTAATCCAACTTAGTAACCAACACACTAGGTATGGAATTATGGAACGGTCTCCGATTTTCAAATTCATTCTTCTGATTCTCACCCCCACATCTACATGGATCCTGTCAACAACTGTCTCAGATTCTTCTAGGACGAAAAACTTCTCGTTCGGACAGGTGAGTTTGTTGATTCTCTGCTCTGGTGCTGAGAAAATTTCACAACCTCTGCACAGATTTACAGCGTGCTGACATCTTTTGTCGCATTATCATCGTTGGTTTCTACTATAATTCGCCGTCGACGGGATATCTGGAGGGCCATTAGGTACCTGAAAAATCCGAAAGAGGTCTCAGTCGAAATGGAAGTGGCCACGATCGAGGGAGTACAAGATACCGAAACAGAGTCCCCTAACCAATCAGGCTTTGAGGCAGGAGAGCCGGTGGTCAGCCTTTCTGGTCGTCATGACAGCACTGCGCCAGCTGCATCCTGATATTGCCTCTGCACCTGTTGTAGCACCCTAGAAGTATTATTGGCAACCCCTCTTCTCCAATTAAATGGCGACATTCCGCCACGAATTCCAATCCGACTTTTGAAAATTGAGAGTGTAATTTGTGTCGTACATTACTACTGCCTTGCCAGGGTGTCTAGGTTCAGACGAGATGTACAGAAATTGGCTCCATAATGCTATACCAGGGATTGTAGCAGCCATAGTATACTGTTGACAGGGTTGGGTGCTTATCATGACGCACGTGCCATGGATTTAGACGCAGTGCACTGCACCTTGGCAAAAAACACAGTTACTAGATAAAAGCGATGCCTTCTGCCCTTATCTTAATCGCAGATGGTACGGAAGAGATAGAATTGTATGTTTTCAATCTTTGCTATACCCATCTGCCAGTCGGGTGATGATTCCCTTCACTACAGTACCGTCACATATGCTACTCTCGTTCGTGCAGGAGTGAAAACCAGCTCTTCTTACGTGCCCGAAATCACAGATGTTCTTGAAGTTGCCGCTGAGCATGCACCAGCTATTAGCCCACCTGCAGCCAAATGCTCAAGGGGCGTCAACATCCTGCCTGACTTGTATTTCGATGTGGGAAGGTCTGGACCTGTGGGTTACCATCTACTTTCTTTCTTGTTGAATTTCTTTGTCATTTTATCTTTCGATTTCTCTATCCATTTTCAGTCTTGATGAATAAAGACTGAGATCACTTAGGATACATACGACGCTCTAATAATCCCAGGTGGAGCGAAAGGCGCAGAAACGATGTCAAAGCATCCCTCTGTGCAATTGCTTATTCGAAAATATATAGAAGCAAAGAAGATTGTTGGAATGATTTGTGCGGGTATGTTGCCCTTGCGCCACCTCCTCAGTAACTGATCGTGGATAACACCTCATAGGAAGTCTTGCCGCGGCAACTTCGGGACTTCCAAAACAATCGCATCCGAGTGTGAAGGTACAATTGGAGAAAGGTTTTGCCGCTTTCCTGTCTTGATTGAATTGAATTCAAATATAAATGTAGATTTTGAATATAGAGAAGATTCTGTCGTTGTGTCCAATAACCTCGTAACCAGGTATGGTATTATTTCATGCTCCTGAAGTCTGTTGACGATCTATCCAATGAAGTCGTGGTCCAGGTAATATTCCGTCCTCCGCTCAGTATCATGAAATGTTCACATTTCCATCACTTAGGTACAGCATTCCCCTTCGCATTGACGCTCGTCGAGCTGCTATGCGGCAGGGAGAAACGAGAGGAGATCAGCGCACCAATGGTATTCCCACAGGGAACACCTTGGTAAGTGACCATAACTGTGCCATTGCGAAGGAGATAGTGAATTGAAATTGGGTCATGTATTTACATGTACTATGGAAATGAATGAGACGGAATCACGTCCGCGTAACGAGAAATGGTTCTGGGACATCCGGCTGGTCGTAAGGTTCCAAGCTAAGCTGAATACTCTTGACGCCATTCTCGCATATGACCGTTCGGATGACCTGTATGATCACATTCAGCTTTTTGAAAGGCAGATGGATCTAAGCTACTTACCTCCCAAACCTTTGAATTACATCCGAACTGCGTTATGGTAGAGTTGCATCGCTCGAGAATAGAGAGAATCTCGGTTTGTTGCAAGATTTCCATACCGACATTATATCCAAACATATAGCTTATGTGGATGGTGCGGAGTGTTTTCGACGGCGAGAGGGACTGTGCCAAGGAATCCTGGGTCAATTATGAGTTGAAATTTCAACGAAAGGTGTGGAAAATGAATTATTTGAAATTTAAATTAAAGGACAGTGACCCACCACCAATCCCCGGCTGGGGTTTATGACCACGAATAACTCTTCGAGTCTCTCGCACCGCTCACATATTGATTCTATCGTCGCAAAACTCAGCGATATATCGTGTACGGAAAACCTCTTCAGAGTTTTCGCGTGATCGTCGACGATGTAGCGCCAGAGGGCATCCTGGGCGAGGTCTTCAGTTGTATCGAAGGAGATATGAAATTTCTCGAGTGGAGAATGCGAGACCAGACTCTTTATTGCTAAGTCAAAGGGACACCTCTGTGAGAGGCACGTGACAAGAGGGATGGAAAGCTCTATGGAACGGAGGCGGCGGAGAGGGTGTGGCTTGTGTCTCTCAGTTAAGGATTCAGCTGCAACGCTCAAGGCGCCAAAGTCCTGCGTAGTTAGAGCGAGTAAGTCAAAGAACAAGATACGTCTGAAAGCTCACAAAGGTCGGCGAAATCGCTCCAAGTTTGAGGCTGAGGAACCCTCGAGTGTTGGAGGAAAGAAGGGCCCATACACCACGGTTGGTGACTTTGGAGCAAGAGGTCAGATAGAGGTGATCCAGATTAGTCAGGAAGAGCACAAAGGATTCGAGGAAAGCGTCGGTTATCTGAGGTGCTTCCTATAACGTCCTTAAATTTTTGTAAATGCGAAAAGGAAATAACCAGGAACCATTAATGAAAGACTGCGAAGGCTCTGCTTATTCGAAGCCAACCAATTTGTCAGTTGGTTTACGACGGTCGAACTCGGTTTAAAAATTGTTATCTTCTCCAAGTTTGTGAACCTCAGCAACAGATGTGGGTCATGGCCGTTACTTTGTCCATTGATTTCTAGTTCTCGTAGATCAGGACATGAAGAAGCAAGCGTTATAAGCATTTCAGATGTGAGTGTGTGATCTCGTGTCCAAGTACACCTTCGCAAGTTGGTGCAATTTTGCAAAGTGCGACGAATGAGGTCAGTCACCCTGGGATAGCGGGTCATGATGGATCTGGGAAAGCCACGGACTTCTTTAAAAGTAGTTTAACATGGCAAACTTGGGGCACCAACATTCCTTACCGAAGAAATGTACAAAACGAGCGAGATTGGGACAGAGGGAGAGGGTGGAGAAAAGTTTAATAACCATAGATTCTCTGCTTTTCTGCCATGGGTGTATTACCACGCGCCTATATAGTAAACGAATACCGAATTCGTAGAATGCGTGATTCACTAAACACGCAGAGGCGAGATAGGTGGGTTTGAGGATGAACTGTAAGACTTCCGGTATGAGTTCGGTGGGGAGGTCCATGTTACGTGTCATCTTTATGTTGAAGTCTCGAAGGGTTGAGGGTTCCTTGTCAAACATTAGTGATAGAATTTTTTTGATATTCAAAGCATTACTTACCTTTGGTTCACATCCAGGCGTCGCTGTCATCGTTCGTGGCCGTGTGTCGTATTATGGCGTGTCGTCGCTGAGACCTCGTGGACGTGTTGGGTGTGGTACTCGCTGTTATTATTAGTAAAAGCGTTGTTTACTATCGCGAGTCAGATAAGGTGTCGGAGATTGTGGCAAAATGGGGCGACAATTGAACCATTATAATATTTATATTCGGCTGCCAGTGCTTGTCTGACTATGTCCAAAATTGTGACTTCATCTGAAGCCGGTATTCACTTGGCTCATTTGGAGTCATAACAGGCTTGATTTACAATTTTTCTCTACTGGTAAACGATAAACGCATCAATTGCGCATCAAAGCATCAAAGCACAAGGTCACAGCAAAATCCGATCACAACACCAAAAGACCATCTTTTCCATTTCAGCGCATCCAGACGGTTCACGAACTTTCACGAATAGCAACCGGAGGGCTCGACGCGAAAATTCGGATATGGAGCACGATAAACCAAGCGTCTGATCTGTCGGGAAAGCCGCCCAAGTCGCTTTGTACATTGACGATGCATGGGGGTCCTGTGTTAGTTGTGAGGTGGAAAGTGGCTGGCGAGCGGGAGCGATGATCAGACCTTGATAATTTGGGACCATGACCCGTGAGTGCATTTTGGAAAATAATCGGTGGGTACACTTGCTCAGTTTTGGTTAGTGGAGCGCGGGGGAAAGTCTGGGGTTCCGATGAGGTCAATGTCGAGGATTGGAAGGCGCTCAGCGATTACCAGATCACGAAAGTGGTACGTCTAAATGTGATTTTGCATATTTTTGTCTTGCAATTGCTCATGACGCTGTAGATGTCACCGACCTTGCTTGGTCGCCAGGAGACAGATACCTTGCCTCTGTAGGAATTCAACAGTGGTTATTTGGTGCGGGTTCACCTTGAGTACAATCGAGGTGTTTTCAAAGTTCATGCCATACTGATATGCCTGTGTAGAGCGCCTCCGGAAGCTTGACCAACATCAAGGCTTCGTAAAGGGTGTATGTTGGGACCCAGTGGGCGAATTCCTTGCCAC
>QDKV01004952.1_pt1 | contig 19833 bp, 15 predicted proteins | sample 1861101 | NCBI WGS metagenome assembly QDKV01 (sample SAMN04275158, study PRJNA302643) | Fungus metagenome, whole genome shotgun sequencing project. | isolation source: fruitbody | host: Mallocybe terrigena | place: Sweden | collected 2013 | reverse complement strand
CGGCAGCCGCTCTCTCGCGAGTTCGAGCCCTTAGGTTTGTTTGTTTACGTTTTGATCATCACGGATTTGTCCGTCAGGCGAGACGAGCGGCTGCTTTTAGGAGCCTGAGCTGGACTCGGATTTTGCCTAAGCTACATAAGCGGCCCATTTTTGCTTAACTTTTGGCAGGCCACCAGAGTGCACCCTTGTGGTACAGAAAAGGTTTTTTTCTCTCTCAAAAGTTTTGCAGAACGTAACCTCATGGGACACCGGGAGCTTTCTTCACGCTCAGCGGATCCGCCACACGCAAATCATTTCAGGGCAGAAGTAAATAGTGGTACTAACCTAATTCTACCAAGCCACAAATTTTACTCGCTGATTTACATATAAGTCTTGACTCTCATAGCCAATCTGGATTGCTTACGAACTGTCCAACCGGCGGCATGATTTCGGATAAATATTTAATAGGCTCTTTCATTCAACGACCTGTAGAACAGTAATACCGTGGCCCATTGCAGTTAGCCGCATATGTATACTCTAGTATATCTTAGCTGTCGTTGACGATTGCAGCGTCAACTAGTATCAGATCGCAACGTGATCTAATCGGATGAAATTTAGTTCAGATTCCTTGCGGGCCGCTCTGTACTTTCGGCGATAGCCGATAGATCTTATGCCGCTTCAAGGTTCCTCTTTCATCAACGTTAACATTTCCATCATCCTTGATACACTCGCACAATTGTCAAATAATGGCTGATCAATTGGTGAGTATGCGATTTCTATAATCTAGCGGTTCCCATGTTTAAGTTGATCATTGGTTGTGGGCACTTTGATTAATAGTCCGAAGGTAATCTTCTTTCGAGCCCCTTTTTGTCGTTGGATTGACACTTCTTATGTAAAACAGAACAAATTTCTGGTATGCTATAAGCTCATTGCTCGCGTTTTGATCTCTGGCTGACGGCATTCTCTCATCAGAGTTCAAGGAGGCATTCTCTCTTTTCGATAAAGGTCCGCATATCAATTGTATCTTTTATCATTATTTTTTGCTTACCACCCCATCGACTAGATGGTGATGGCACCATCACCACCAAGGAGCTGGGCACGGTGATGCGGTCTCTCGGGCAAAACCCAACAGAAGCTGAACTGCAAGACATGATCAATGATGTCGACGCAGATGGAAACGGCACGATCGATTTCCCTGAGTTTCTCACCATGATGGCCAGGAAGATGAAGGATACAGACTCTGAGGAGGAAATCAAAGAAGCGTTCAAGGTCTTCGACAAAGATGGCAACGGCTTTATCAGCGCGGCCGAATTGAGGCATGTTATGACAAACCTTGGTAATTTATTGCTCGGTGGTGGTGTTGAAGCTCTGAGCGCTTACTTCGTGACTTAGGGGAGAAGCTTTCCGATGCGGAAGTTGATGAGATGATCCGCGAAGCAGACGTCGACGGCGATGGTCAAATCAACTATGAGGGTATGTATTCCAATTTCTCAAGTATTCGTACCATTTCTAACTCTGTGGTACCTGCAGAATTTGTCAAAGTAAGTCATACCCATCATAGAGATGTCATATAACTGATGATTCTCATAGATGATGCTCTCGAAGTAGATAAATCTCGAATTTTGTATGGTTATTGTATTTTGGTTCCCTAAGATGTATATGTTTTTCTGCGTGAAAGATAATAATAAATGTTTTGCCTAATCGATTACTCTGGGAAAAAGAACTTCAGACGTCCACGCAGAATGTCTGTGCTCAGCACGCTGAGCGTCCACATGGCCCCAAACGGCTGAATTTTCTACCTAGGATATAAATAGGAAAGTGAAACGAACTGACTTGCAACCTCGGTTGGAGAATTATTTGTTCTTGACGATTTATCCATTTACAATATTAGTGGTGCGCCAGTACTTGGGGTTGCTTGTGTAGACCGTAATGGTGCGGTGAACTGCTGGTTTAATTTTACCATCCGAGCGAAGTTGATCAACTTGCATCAAAGATAATACTGACCATACAGTAGACGCATCGAAAATGATAAGGACACCCGTCATTAGAACTTGAACACAAAAAATTACCGCACTTGCTGATGCTGTTTCCTGGTTGACGAGTACGGAACTGATCAAGTTATCACAAACGCAAAGTTTTGCTACTTGACTAAAACCCTAAACGGCAACGACTATAAGTGAGAAGTGAGGAGATAAAAATGCATGCCATTTAAGCGTCTGGACTTACATTTAGTGATAGGCTTGAACCGATCGGCGGTTAGCGTCGTAATTGAGCAGGACAGCATGCCGACGATCTACAACTCCACACAAAAAAAAAGCCTTGACACATATATTGCGCTTTTCCCTCGGAGAGAAAGCTAGGAGTCACTGAATCTGGTATTGCTAAAGACGACGACTTAATTTAGCAACAACAATGCAGATTTCACTGCAGCCCATATTAACTGTTATCAACAATCGGGGGAGTGAACTTAACGGTACAGGAATGTGGATCACGAACAATTGGGCGCTCGTATGTGAGTAGCATTTAGCATGACCTAAATATCTTATCTAACTTCAAATCGTTCGGAATACTGTTGATGAAACTGTCAATGAGTGAGTAGGCAGTAGTAATTGTTACTGTCAACACGGGGGCATACCCAGATATCCCTGTGTGTTTAAGAGTGCAAAAAGCGTGTCGAAGTGGGCGTAGCTGCTTCCGGCAATTCTTTACAACACCATCTCTAATATTCCTACAAGACAAGCTTTGTTCTTGATGACATTACTGCCTTACGCCGTTGCCGCACTTTTGCACTGTCATTGGTGGTCACGGTGATGAGCACGCTGCAGAATCAACGTCTGACCGTCGTCGCTGTTCGCAAGCTTGTTCGTGGACGTGACATTATTTATCGTGATGTGATCCAAGCAACGACATGTCACACTTCCCATTCTGCACCACCTCCATGACTCTCGCAAAGGCATTCTCTCCAGCCCTTAGAGAAATCCGTATCTTGTGTTCGCAAAGTGGCGCAGCGTCAGCCGGAACAAGGTCAGTTAATATTACTTCTTTCTACGAACTCTTGGCAATCTGATAATTTGCAGACAGTTTATCGTCTCGAAATATCCAATAATTAAAAAACATAATCCTGACCTACCTGTTCTAATCAGGGAAGCTACTGGAACCCCAGCAAGGGCGTTTGCCAGATTCGGTACGTCCTGTCACTAACTACAGATGTCAAAAAAAAACAATCCTCACAATTACATCTAGAACGCGGTGTAGAGAAGCATGTTGAACTAGACAACTTGTCGGCTGTGGAGGTAGAAACAAAACTGGGACAACTTTTGAGTTCCTAATGCTTTAATTTGGTTCATGCTATCGTTGTTTTTTCTCCCCATTGATGCCTATTTCAACAACGGTTTTCATTAAGCAACGCAGTAATTATTGCCCTTTCAATCTTATTTGAACGCGTTAACTATTGACGCGCCCTAATATCGCGGTATTTTTTCTTCCCCCGCCGATCACCGCCCCAAGATCTCGAATTTTATGGACAGTTTATTGTTGTGCAGGATGAAATGCTCGTCTCAGCTTTTCAACAATGCCAGTCCGCGGATCTGATACAACGTTTTGTATCAATTTGCATCGGCGTTAAGCTGGCGAGATGAATCCTTGTTTTTTCCGCTACGTGCTTGAATTCCAATCTCGTAGCATCTACTCCCACCTGAACTTGTAAGTTTGGAGATCTATCTCCTTGACTTGAAGCACAAGTCAGTAAGAAAGTGTCCTGCACCCCATGCTAAGGTTTGTAAGTACTGAGAAAATGTCTCCTTATTTTATGGTCATAATATTATAATCAATTGTCTACTTTGTAGCTACGAGGGTTGAAACAGCGTAATTATAGTCGCGACAAGCAAACAAAAATTTAACAAATTAGGAATCGATTCAGATTCCCTGGATTAGCCATGAAAATACAACCATGAGTGGTGTTTTTGATACAAAAGAAATAGAATACTGACCAAAATATAATGCCCGCTGGCTGGTTTGAACAACCGACCTCACCATTTAAGAAGTACGAGTGGCGCGCTCTACCACTGAGCTAAGCGGGCACTACCATTATATGCAAATGGAAGTGTACAAACCCAATTTAGAAGAATCCTTTGCATTCAAAAGCAGAGAACATTTTTTTACTGCTCCTATAGCATGATCACATTCAAGTCGTTACATACTACTGTCACCGATGGCAACCCTTTCGAAGGGGCTCTGGACCACGATCCACATACCATCAACGCCATACGATGGAGAGTAGATCTCAGATTCTCCCTGTTTTCATGCAAGTCCTCAGCACCTTCAGCTGTCTCGACGTCCCATGCCTTACTAGCACTACTGTGCCAAATAAAATTTGGCCTGATGGGAGCTCAACAGTGCGCGCGTCCTTGGCCTCCATGCACACTTAATTCCCGACGACCAGGTGCGGAAAACCACCTTGTCGCGTCCAAACGAATTAAGCTCACAACGACACGGTTCACGAGGGACCAGACTCGACAGAGAGATGCAACACAGGGTAGCGCACGAGGTGCGCCTGTAACTTTTTTTGTTTTTTTTTTAATTCTCTAATGTCGCCCACAGGATGAGCGGAGGGAGGGAAACCCTCCTTCGTCTTGCTTCCTTACTGACTTGACGAGGAGGAAATTCACATTGGTTCCATTTCGGTCCAGCGAGGGATATTTCTCGATGCGACGAGGGGAGAGATTACTCCTTGTTGTCGTGTCAATCTCATCTTGGTATGATGAGCAGAGATAATCCTTCCCCGTCGTGTTGATTCCTTTCGATGCGATGAGGGGGGAATATCCCCTCGTCATGTCAATTCCATTCTGGTACGACAAGGATTCTCTCCCCAAGTCTCGTTGGTTGTAGAGATACAATTTTGATGACAATCCGTTCATTTGTTGGATGGGGTAACTTCAAGTTGCTACATCTACATCTCACCAAGCGCATATACTTATCTATTCTCTCTTTCGAACCAACTCTACCCCGCAAGTTGCATAATTAAGTCATGGGTTGAAGAGCCAAAAAAAATTAAAAATTAAAAAAATTCTGCACATGTATTATTTCTTTTTTCTAGAAGCTAAATCCCTTAGCACTCCGAGAAACTGTAATGTACGTCTGGATCGTGACTTTCCAAAGTTCAACTTCCTCTCAATCGCGAGTAGTTCCTTTCGATTGGAATGCTTCTATAAAGCAGCTCAGGAGTTGGCAAATTCAAAATTGTATGCAATAGACAATGCTTACCCACAAATATCGTAGTATAGCAAGCCTTGTCTTCTCTGCTGCTTCTTCCCATAAGTCATGACATAGCAAACCAATGACCCTTGCTAAATCTTCCAGATATATCAAAATCTCTTGCGAAGGTCCTGACTTCTCGAGGAGAGGGATGACTACATTCCACAGGTATGACGAGAAAAATGGGTCACTGAAGTTCAACTTCGTCCCCGACTCCAATGTGGCCTCAACCGACTTCAGGACATAAGATAATCTTGCTACAAGAGTATGCTCAGTGCCTAGTTGACAACTGTCAGTGATAACTGTCAGGATCAAGACTTCATGAGAAACTGGGAAGGAGAACTCACTGCCAGTGATTCAAACTGGCGATGTAACCCAGCGCCTTAACACAGCTGCTGGTATACACATCCTGGTCAACGGGATGACCTGTGTCTTTGATCATTTGTCGGAAAACGTTATTGTCGGGACTCTCAACTAGGAGACGACGAAGGTTGAGTGAGGATTTGTCAACTGGCAGGGCACTGTCGTTAAAAAGATCGAAGCTCGTCCAGAAAAATGTTGCAGAAGTTATATTGGAAATAAGGAGGGGTCGCAGGAAAACCAATGTCGGAAGTTGTAGAGGAAAACGTGCACCAGAGGTCATCAGTGCAAGCAGATGACCGAGTGGTTCCCCAATATACTTTCGCAGTTCTGAGTTAAGAGCGTTTGGTATTGCTTTCCAGAAGTTATTGGAGAGGCTTGACGCATCTTTGAATGGCTACAACACATTAAATAATAGTACTTTAGTCACACTCGCCTACTAGTACTACTGCAAGTACTTACTGATTTTTCCAGGGCACAGATTAATTTATGCAATATTACCCCGGGATCAAAGGTCGAGTGTGGATTGTCAGGGGTATTGAATAATTTGACCACATTGACGATAACTTGTGGTTGGATAAGGCACTGCAGCCGAGCGTATAACTCATCTGTTGGAGCTGCAAGAGGCAGCAGGCGAATGAGTGTCTCAATTGCCAATTTTGAAAGGTTGTTGCATTCTGACAAATGAATATATAAATCAGAAGAGAAAAAATCAAGTTCGAAGTTAGGCACACCAATATTCTCGATGTGATGTTTGAGAATATAAACAACAATTTTGGCGTGTGCTCCTGCAGCACTGAGGTGATATATACCAGAGCGACCACTATCCAAAAGGAAATCGCTGATGGGGGCGTGGAATTCAACGCGAACCGCACGGGGAGGTATGTCCGCGATACTAATGAGGGTGCCCTGAAGTGTTTCCAGAATGACTCTCAGACCTCCTTTGTCCAGGAGAAGTTTCATCACATCTTTTTCCATTAGTCCCAAAGGGCACTGCAATGCGAAACTAAATGCATCCATAATAATGGGAATATGCTTTTTTTTGATGGATTGAAGTAGATCCATATACGATGCGTCCAGTCGATTAAAAGGTTTCTCACCACCGGAACTCTCGGTCAATCCAAGCATAACTTCGAGACGTTCAACTGGGTTGTCGTCCTGTGCACCAACGTATTCAGCGACATCGGAAGCATGCATGAAGTGGCCCGACGATTTCTTGACCAGCGTATCGATGACCTCATTGCCTGGCCATTCGGACTGAAACGTCTTCTTGTTGTTATGTGCATCACGGATCTCTTTGAACTTCGACTCCAAAAATAGACGGATGTCGTTTTCCGCATGATGTTCTGAAAGATTGGTCTTTATCGACAACTTCTTCAAGAGATCAGTTTGAAACGCTCTTCGGATGTGACATTCTGGCCGGCAAGAAAGAAAGATCGCGAGCGGGAATGGCGTGCGGCGTGCAAGGTCCGCGATGACGGATAAAACCTCGCTCTGAATATCCTGCTCATTACATTCGTCAAGCGCATCAATCACCAATAATCTTGGCCAACCAGTAGGCTTTTGCTCAGCCTCATAGGCTCTTTGCAATGGCTCCAATATGAGCTTTTGCATCTGGGTCTGGAGGTCGCTGTAGACAATAGCTGGGTCGTTGGCAATAGCTTCCATGATAAACGGTTTGGCACACGGTAGGTTGACAGCTATCTGGTACGCGATCGTAGCAATGAAGTGCTGCACATTATTGCGATCCCCAGCAGTCTTGCAGAAAAAGAAACTGGCAAGGAGGCGTCTATTGGAATGACACCAGGGTTTACTGAAATGATCTGACAGCGTTTTGGCGATTGCGGTCTTTCCCGATCCTACTGGTGCGTAGAGATGGTATATGGGGTGATTTTGATAGGCGTTTTCAACCCAGTTAATAAGGTCCTTCATGATAGCCTTTCTGGTACCTGGATAGCATTTGGGAAGTTCAAAGTCAATGGAGCTGTGAGACGCGTTGGGAGCAATATGAGGTAGCAGCTCCTTCAGACCTTACAGAAATGACTGATTGTCAATGACGACGTTCACTAACCAAATCCCACTCACCATTGTGCTGCAGTTGATTGATGTTAAAAGAACCACCATTGATGTTGATTTTATCCACGTCTTTGAAGAGCGAATTCATCGTATTTCATGAAAACAGATGGGGAACCAAAATGAGCGCCCAGCGCCCAACCACATGATACGCACGGGATGTCAGTGCAACTCCTCGTCAAGATAATGTTGCTCATTCTGCGGACACAGACATATAGTTCCAAATGTCAATGGCAGGATTGGTCGGGAACTTGATTAGGGTTATTACAGCATATGTCATTTCGTTCGTTGGTTGCAATCACAGCATGCAGGCTAAAATAATTTCCATCCAATTATTTAATTATTATCCAGCCTGAATTACTGTTTTTGGCTCACTGATGACCCCAAAAGGAAAGGATTTCTGAGTAACATTTAAATAATTAATGACAAATTATTCAAAATTTAATTTTACCTGCAGCAGATAAAGCTTTAAATAATTGATCAGGAATTATTTTACCCTGTGAATGTATAATGTATTGCAACACCAGGTGCATATACACTTTTTATAAAATTCGAAAATCAAGAAAGGGAGTCCTAAACGGCGGTCTTATTATGTCAGCTGACACCATAGACCGTGTCAACAATTAGGCTTCAACAACCCACGCTCAAACAACGACGCTGGGCAGGACACCTTCGACGCCGCCGCTGTTATCGACGACGGGCACACTGCTCGTTATTTGCAACGATGGCAGATGAAAAGCGACCACAGGATGATTGGATCAACGACCGCAAGAACAGGCTGCCTTCCTTTACAGAGGTACTCTCGAGGAGGACGAGACCTCCGGTTGATCTTTTCATGTTCTAGTACGTGATTTTAATCCCACTAAAATCTCCGTAAACTTATCATTCTTGTAGCCTCTTTCTGCAGCGAGAGGGGGCTGAGGATATCCTAGACTTTTGGCTTGATGTCCAGCAACACGAAAACCTATGTCGGGCTTACTTCAAAGATGTCCGCAAATCGGGTCGCACGATCAAGGACGACTGGCCGGATTATTGGGACTATGCTAGACGACGTGGGTCTATATATGGAACAGTTGTTGGCCTCAACGACGGGGGAATGACGAAAAGGAGTACTTCGAGTACAGGTGTTTCAGAGCAGGACAAGCTCAATCTAGCAGCCTCCAAAGATCCTCGCTCGACTAGCCCTGTACCACGACCGGCGACAGCTGCATTGTCTGACCACACCCGCGTTGCGTCTGCATCACCCGCTGACGGAATTGAACGTGCTCCTCGCTCATCTACCCCTTTCTCTCTCTCCGGTCGTACACCTACCCTCTTCAATCTAAAACGAGCTTCTCGCGCGCCTACAATTATTCCTCGCTCTGCTGCCATCACAAGGATGGATCTCATCGCTTCTGCTGAGCGAATCTTCTACCGCTACCTGTCTCCCGTTGGCACCATTAACTCACCTGAGAACCACGAAATTTACCTTCCTCCCGCGCTCCGTATTCATAGTTTTCCGCTGAGCAGCACACAAGACCCAAAGACCCAAGCTGAATTGGCTTTATTGGCCCAAATTCCTGATTTGTTCCATGCTCAGAAGGAGTATTGCTTTAGGGCAATGGAACAAGACGCTTTCCCCCGATTTCTTCGTTCCAAAGCATTTGGAAACTTGACACCGATATCAGCACTTGTCCGCCTCGTCTTGGGCCTTATTGTCCTGTGGATCGGCCTCGCGGCGAGCTTTGCATTAATATTCCTGGATGTACATCCGAAATCAAAGAGATTCTTCGTAAGTTATAGTCATCCTTTTATTTTCCTACACCCATTCACCCTTTCTTCAGCTATTTATCCCGTTCTCATTGGCCATCCTGTTTCTTGTTTCACATCAATATGAACTTGACCCTATCCTTGTTTTCTTCCGCCAATCTGAAACGACGCCATTCCGAACACTGACTATCCGCGAACCCTATGTCAAGAAACTGCTCTTGGGTCGCGCCATATGGGTTTCTGTCCTCGTTACAGCCTTCACTGTTGCCCTTACCATGCTGTTCTGGGCAGTTCCTGGTCGCAGGCTATAAAGTGCCGGTTGTGGGGTAAATGGTCTGCTCAACTACTTTAGAGGGTATTTTTGGTCCATTGAACCATTTAGCAGCTCCCTTCCCGATTAGAGAACATACCTTGCGTCCCACTAGACGTCACTCGTTTTACTTCTATCCTTTTATTCTCATCTTATTGCCCCATGTAGGTAGGGTTGGGGTTTACGAATCCTTTTTAATCTCTGGTTATTAAATCTTTTTCTCTATTCATACGTCCATACATACATACTTATTGTCGTATCTGTTGTTTTGTTATCTTGTTGGATACCCGAAACGGAACGAGTTGCATAGCTGCATCCGTATTTCGTCCGCTCATTCTCTTTACTTCGTTCCAGTTACTTAGTTTCGTCGTATGCCACACCATATGAAACAAGAATGCCATATAAAATTATGCTTAGCGACGATAATTAGTCGGGGGTGTTCTTAAAGAACCGATCGAGCAGCGGATCAGTCGACCCGGATAAACATTAGCAAATGCTCTTTTCCTCCCTCCAACACGTTCTGTGGGTTTTAAGCTGGGCTTGGGTTGTGCACTCAAGTGACAATAATGAACATGCAGTGACAGACTTTTTCTCAAATAATGGTGGGTCAACCCATACGAACAACTGGGCAGTTCTTGTATGTGCATCACGGTACTGGTTCAACTATAGGGTGTGTCTTCTTTCTCGATATCTGTCCTGTTTTGTTTATTTCATCTGGAATAGCATATGGCGAACACTTTGGGCATGTACCGTACTGTCAAGCGGCTAGGAATACCAGATTCAAATATTATTCTGATGCTAGCAGACGACGCAGCTTGCAATCAGAGGAATAAATTTCCTGGAAGCGTCTACGCCAGCCCGAGTCGTCTCCTTGATTTATATGGCGATAACATAGAAGTGGATTATCGTGGGTATGAAGTTACGGTGGAAAATTTTCTTCGTGTGTTGACTGGTAAAGAAGACGCAATACTTTTTGTTTTCACTTGACGCTCAAAATGTTTTTATCCAGGGCGCATGGATCCATCTGTTCCACGTTCCAAACGCTTGTTGAGTGACGAAAGGTCCAACATCTTTGTCTACATGACCGGACACGGTGGGAATGAGTTCTTAAAGTTTCAAGATAACGAAGAAATCAGTGCCTTCGACATCGCAGACGCATTCGGTCAGATGTACCAGAAGAAAAGGTATTTTCCGACTTTCTACCGTACCATTTATATCCTCTCTCACTGGGGTACTAGATACAATGAAATACTCTTTATGATCGACACTTGCCAAGCAAATACGATGTATTCGAAATTCTACTCTCCAAATATCCTCGCCACAGGCTCGTCTGAGCTAGGTGAAAGCTCGTATTCCGTATGATCCCTTTCCCTTCAAAACTTCAGCCATTCTGAGGTTTTATCTCTTTAGCACGCAAATGACTACGACACCGGTGTGGCCGTTATTGATGCATTTACTCACTACGTCCTCGAATTCATGGAGAACATCAATAAAACAAACCAAGCATCGATGGAAGAGCTTGTATGTCCCTATCTATGGCCGTCGATATGCGATCTGAATAATTTTATGCTTTCAGTTCAACTCCATCGATCCAGCAAAAATCAATTCCCACTTTGGTGTGAGGACAGACTTGTTTCAGCGGCCTTTGAGCAAAACCCGGATTACCGACTTTTTTGGTGGTGTAGCACAAGCCGAGATAGTTCCAACGACCAACATTCGGACTTCGTCTTCAGCAGCCGACGAAGCAGTCAAGGAGAAAAGTGACTTATGTGACGTAGAAGAACAACGAAATCAGAGCGTCGTACACGAAGGGCAACCTGATCCGTCTTTAGGAATGCGAACCGACTTGTTCGAAGCCTGGTCAACCCGACATAAAACTCTTAGAACTTGGGGGTCTGTGGTGTTGCTCGGATCACTTATTGGTTGGGTTTCGTCTCGGTCATGATATACGGGCATGGCTATGTATTTACAGAGCAACTCAATGCATCTCTTGACTCGAGTATGTCTAGACCGCTCAACCTCTAATTTGAGAACCTTATTCCAAAGGTGAGTCAAATTGTATTATTTCAAGAGATTCATCTACATTTATCTGCATTGAAAAAATTGCACAAGATATCGTATTATCCGAGTATATTACCCTGGCCCCACCCGTCGACCATCAGACGGTAGTGCCATGATACTTTGCCCAAACTTTTTCACTAACTTTTTGTCTCGGACACCTCCTGCTAGTCCATGTCCTAAACTGCTCATATCCCTGTTCAAGTAGCACTTCAAGCCCAGTCACGATTGACCAATTTCTCTCCGCTTGCTTCGCCAGCGCAAGCAGAGGCGTCTCAATAGGTCTGTACGCCATATCAACAACTACAGCCGGTCCATCGCGATATTCAAACAAGGAACTGGTCAAGTGTACGACGCCACCAATAGCGATATCATAGTCGTTAAGAACAGCTGTGGCAGAGGCAGGGACTGTGCTGACAATGACATTTGGTTTCGGTCCTGACCATTGTCCGAGTTCAGTTATCACTTTCGATCGTGCCTCGGGAAACGCATGAGTAAGGTCTCTCGCTTTACTCGTTGTCCTGTTATACAGATATATCACGTCTGCGTCTAACGCATGAAGGGCATAAATCGCCGCCCTCGCAGTACCACCTGCACCGATAATTAGTGCTGCACCCACCCGCTGGTTTCCAAGCTTCGCCGATATACAAGTTTTAATGCCGATCCAATCTGTATTGTCACCAACAAGAATGCGGTTGGCACTACCCGCTGTTGTTGGTTGCGGTACAATGGTGTTGACAGCGCCAATCGCCTCAGCAGCAGGCGTCAACTTGTCAAGAAGAGGAATAACGTCCAGTTTGAACGGAATCGTCACGGACGCACCACCAAAATCAGGAGAGGTGATTGCAACTTTGATTTCTTCCCCGACAGTCTGTGTTTCGAGAAGTTCATATTTGTGTGGCAAGCCAAGAATATCGAACGCGGTGTTATGCAGAGTGGGCGACATCGACTGCGAGATTGGCGTCCCGAATAGATAAAATCTTCGTGAGGGAAGCAATCCCAAGAGGTGCAACGCCTGTTGAATCTCGCGGAAGGAAAGTTGGCCAGGAGCTGCTTTGGTAGGCAGCAGAGGGTGTGACACTGGGCTGAACGTCGAATTGAGGATCCGTGACATTTGGCCCTCCACACCCATATTGATTGCAATAATCGGTTTCGCATTCGGCACGTTTTCGATAAACTCGTACAACGCGAAGTTGTCCTTCAAACTCTCTGCCTTATTCACGATCTTCACAATATCTCCAACCCTAGAAGCAAGCTCATACTTCTCCTTTATGACCACGCTATCCCACTTCAACCTACCACTCCAGTCATGCCACGAGGCAATGATCTTCGAGTAGCCCTTTTTTTTCTTCAAACCCTCCATTAGTTTTTGCGGAAGAGAAACCTCCACATCAACGTACTCCGAACCTAACTGTAATGCAAGCTTCAGGAGCTGAAAGATTTCCTCGTGTGCGGAATCGGGGAATGCACCACCCTGGCTCTTCGTTCGCACGGTAAATACGATAGGAAGTGAAGACACGCGTCGTAGCTTCGTTAGTTGCTCCTGGACATAGGACAACGGAGGTATCGATTGCTCAAGTACCTCATACTCTTTCGGAGACTTCAACAGATCCACCCTCAGCTCCAATGCATCTACACCCTCTGTCAGATGTTCGATGTGTTGAAAGGCTTGTGTCACGTCGGGATAAGTTAGAGCCAAAAAATAACTCCTTCGCCCCCCCTCCAAGTTTTCGGCAAGGTTAGGCTTCTGTCCAGAAATGTGGCCGAAAAACCTTTCCACCTCTCTGAACGTGCTTTTCACTCCTGTTTCGGCCCCAAATTGATTGTCAAACAAATAATTTGAACACTCCACAAACCAAGACTCTCGACGCCTAAACACATCAGCTACTGGTTCGCCATATGCTGGTCTCGTGCCTTCGATATCGAGGTACGCAATGATATCCTTGACTGGCCGGATGACGTGTACGACGGGACCTCTCTTAGCAGCGTACTCCTTCAAGAGTTCTCTCGCGGCAGATGTTTCAACTATCCCCCCTCCAAGACTGATAATGTGACCTTGTGCTTTAGCTTCGATTAGCTCTCTGAGAGTGGCAATTTCTGCATTGCGAAAAGCGGGCCATCCTTGCTGATGAACAAATTCTCGAACGCTGATATTGTACTTTTCCTCGAAATATTGGTCTGCGTCAACAAGCTTCCACGAAAGAGACACAGCCGCCAAATTTCCTATGAAGGTTTTCCCTGTTCCTCGCATCCCAATCAGTAGAATTGAAGATCCAGGTTCGTGGGCATGTGTCCCACTGACAGACGCTTCCGAATGCAACATGCCCAACTCCACGCCTTCCACTCTGATTCCAATCTATACAATCCCAATGAGGTCGGTCGGGCGGAGGTGGAAGAATGTCCAGGTAGCATACCTTATTTTCCAGGTCATCCCACCAATTGGGCCAGGTTTTCTCCACACATCTCTTCTCCTCGAGAATCGTGCCTTCAACTACAGTGCCTAATACACTGAAGGCCATTGCGACACGATGGTCATCGTAACAGTGCACGCTAACACCGGTATTCTGATTTTCGATTGATTTTCCGATAATCTCGAGCCCGTCATCAAGTTCGACAGTGTCCACTCCAAATTTGGCTTGAGAACACCGTAAGCGTCTGGCCAAGGCACGATAATTGGTAGAGAAAGAAACAATTCACCAAGTTGGTCGATCATAGCTTTGATCCTGTTACATTCCTTCACCCTCTGATTTGCAATTCCCAAAATTCTCGTCTTGCCATTGGCGACCGCGGCGAGGACTGTAGCAGTCAGAAATGCATCCGTCATCTCCTCCATATCCACCTCTTCAATTGCCTTCAGCATTCCTTTTGGCGGACCTTGCACAGTTGTCTCTGTCGGCGTCTGCACGACATCACATCCCATCCTCTCCAAGACCTCTTTAGCAAACTTCGCGTCGCCTTGCAAAGAAGCAGAGCCAATGTTTTCAATGGTGCACGACGTACCAGTTATGGCAGCAATCGCAAGCGGGTACGTCGCACTCGAGGCATCGGATTCAATGCTATAGCCCTCTGGATTGACATAACCGCCTGACGGGATATCATACACATCAAGCAACTCTCCGTTATCCTTATCTTTCCTCCTGGAAACCTTGACACCAAATGTCCTCATCATCGCGATTGTCATATCGATATACGGCTGCGAAATAACTCGACCAGCTGTCAACTCGAGCGTTACAGGTTCTTTTGCGTATGGCGCACAAAGCAAGATTGATGACACATATTGACTTGACACGCTTGCCGCAAGTTGGATGTGGCCCCCATTTAGTCCTTGAGGGGCAATTGCAAGCGGTAAACAGTTTTGAGACTCGACATAGTTAATCTTGCTCCCGTTCGCACGAAGCGCTGTAACCAGAGGTCCAATGGGACGTTGTTTCATGCGGGCATTGCCGGTGATGACAGTGTACTCCTCGTCTGGGTTGTCCAAAGTGGACGAGACAAGCGTACAGACTGTTGTCAGGAAGCGGGCGGCGGTGCCTGCATTCCCTAGGAATAGTTCTTTGCCCCTTGATGGAACAGACAGAAATCCTTGACCACCTTCAACGACCAATGTTTCTCCTCCATCTTCCCATGAGAATTTGGCTCCCTGAAAACAAATTGCAGCACCAATCAACTGACTATATCTGCAAGAAAAGCTTAAGATACCTTGAGCTCGTTCAGTGCAGCCATCATGACCTGTGTATCATCTGAATGCAACAGATTTTTCAACCTACAAGTGCCCTTTCCAAGAGCTGCAAGCACCAACGCTCTATTTGATATACTCTTCGAGCCTGGTGTAGCCAATTTAACTGGGCTATTCCTCGGAAAACCAGGAACCACCCTGGCGGCTTCTGCCAATGTCTTCGCGATAACCGCGTCCTTCACAACGGTCGCCTTTTCTTCGTAGGTCTTCCCGATCCTCTTAAGTAAAACAACCTTCTTCTCCGGACCGCTGTTCTTCTTATCAACTCGCATGATATCGAGCAAGCGATCGACAGTGAGAAGCTTTGCAGCAGGCACACTCGTGATCAACCGGTCGGCAAGGGAGATAGGCAGGTTGTATGCCTTTAAACACCTCGATAGACGGCCTACACCAACTTGAGATAAAATGCCCAGCTGCCTCGAAACCTCTGCTTCCAGGATTATGCCAATGCTAACGCATTCGCCGTGGAGGATTGTAGGTGTCAAAACCGCTTCAATTGCATGTCCAATTGTGTGTCCGAAATTGACGAGATTACGGAGTCCCGTTTCGCGCTCGTCTTTGGTAACGATGTATGCTTTTACGGAAATAGAACCAACAATGATCGAAAGCAACAATTCTTGAGCTGAGGAGCGAGTGGACTTGAAGCGGCCAGCGTGGTTTACTGAAGGTGTCTGAATCGCAGTAAATATTTCAGAGGGACGAGATTCAAGAGAGATGAATTCGGATTCGTTCCAGATAGCTGCAGTCTAATTTATGAAGGGTTAACCAATCATATACGGAGTGATCTCAAACAACATACCTTGACGACCTCCGCCATCCCATTTGAGAATTCCCTTGGTGGTAGAGTCTCCAAGAAGACAGCATCAATGAAGATATAGTCTGGCTGCCAAAACGCGCCAATGAGATTCTTCCCATGAGGAGTATCAATGGCGGTCTTTCCGCCCACACTAGAGTCGACCATAGCGAGCAACGTCGTCGGGATCTGCACAAAGCGTACACCACGCATACTGACCACAGGTCGTTCAGCCATTGCACGAAGTAATATCTCATAGAAAGACAAGAAGGACATACAACGTAGCAGCAACAAATCCAACCAGATCCCCAATGACACCCCCACCGAGAGCAAGTATCACCGTATCCCTTGTACACCTGTTTAGCAACAACCAATCCTCGATCTGTGCCTTGCCCTTCCGACTCTTGGACGTCTCGCCTGGTGGAATGACCAGACTCAGAAACCTTGCCTTCAACTTGCCTGCTCCAGGCAAAGCCTTGCTTTCCAAAACTGCATTGAATTCATTTTCGAAAGCATCTAGGTGAAATGACGCGACATTTCTGTCGGTAATGAGGACATATTTTGACGACGGAAGTGTAGAGAGGACGATCTGCGTGATATAGGGTATAAGATGAAAACCACAGTGAATAGATTCTTTCCCTAAGATCGAAAGCTTGAAAATATCGGTTTCTGAAGCCATTGAAGATGAAAGATTGTAGGCAGCCGGAGGTCCCGAGCACTTTATATGAATACCTGTCAAAGGGATGAATCGCGATACCCCATTTTGGCACATCTGATTCCGATATCGGACAAATTTCCGACAAAAAGCAAAGCAGGGTCCAATATACATAAAATTTAGAAACTTGTAAAAAATATTAGACGTGTAGTATTCAACTTCCAGTAACAGCAGTTTGCTCTGGCGTTATCTGCTCCAGTTTGCCGTCATTCCACCGCACAGTAACTGACCCGTCCTAGGGGAGAAAGAAACAATTGTGTGTTCGAATGGTCCGCCCACTTCGGGTAATGACTCAGATCTACTTACTGAATTTCCGAAATACGCAGCTCTAGCCACTTTACAAAACAAGCCAACTTCAACGACGCCGGTCAACATTTTAATCTGAGCCATAATCTTTTTTAAGGTTAGCGCGCTATTGTCAAGTTCTACAAAAAGAGAAGACACCTACCAAATATGGGTCAACCATATGCTCCCTCCCAAACGGCGCGTCGATGATGAAGTTACCGTTATCTGTAACCACGGGACCAGCTGCAAGGCCTGATCTGAGTGCTAATAGAAGACTTTGAATTTTGGAAACGCACCTTTCTTTATTGCCATCCGCAGTGTCGCTTTTGGCGACCCGAGGATATGGTGCAAATTTTGCAACACCTTTGCATAAGCAAAAGGAACAACTTCGATCGGTACGCCCTGTGTAAACTACAAGACAAGAAAGAATGGAAGTATTCAAATTATGCCAAAAGGGACCTACGTTCGTTCCTAAATATCGCACATTTTTTCTATAATCAGCGACGAGTATAAACCTGAAAAGAATTGAGGAACATTCGAGCAAAGCTTTTGAACTGGAATCAAACGTTTTGGCTGCTTCAGCGAGTACCTTCTCTCGGAGGTGACATGCTCCTCCACCTTTAACACAATTTAACGCATGGTCTACCCTGTGAGGTAAACAGCTCAAGACAAGAATTACGACACAAGGCAGACGGGCTAGCATACTCATCCGCACCGTCTATCGTGACATCAATGGTAGGATACTGATCCACATCTCCCAATGTTAGTGCAGAATCGACAATGAGCTGTTTTGATTGAAAACCTACAGACATGATAAATGAAAGAGCATAGGGGAAAAAAGAATACATACCAGTAGGAATGAATACTCTTGCCTTATTCAACTCAACACCTTGCTGAACAATCCTTTCGACAACATAAGGGACGGTCGAGCCTATCCACGAATGGAAGATCTCAGCACATCGATTCATTATTCCAGCCCATTTCGGAGCATACCAGAACCGATTCCGATGACCTATCCAGAAACATAAGAACAAGAAAGGTAGTGAGCATTTCCCTGCGAATAAACCACAGGAACGCAAGTGGAAAATCACAGACCTTATGCTCTGGCAAGACGTGATTGTCCACAGCTTTGTACGCCGCAAGCCTCTTGGATTGCTCGATGATATCCATGGGTGGCTTAAGGGGTGCTAAGGGAGTCTCATCAGCGATGTAGTTAAATAAGGAGCTCGTCGCAAAAAGACTAAATCACAAAGCTCAGATGTGAAAGGATAAGACTATCTGCAAACCCCCGAGAGCAAAAGTACTCACGTTGATTATGTACACGGCCGATAACACCTTCTGCAGTACCTACACCAGCCAGAACGACTGGTTTTATCGCTGGGATGACTAGCGTCGCCCTTCATCGTAGGATACAATTGCAGCGAAGAACCCCGGAGATAAAAAAACAGTGGGTGTTAAGACTTTAGTGAAGTCGTCACCAGTATATAAAAAAGCAGACAACATACGGTACATCTGGATGTAGTTCCTTGGGCAGTGGCATGTCCCTGTCTTTATCTGAGCTTCTGGAACGATAAAAGCTGTTGTAACACCGAAAACTTGAATAGTTGGGGGTATTGCCTCAGGAAGGTTTCTCTCTGTCTAAATTAAATGCTCACGTGCCCCTGCCAAATGATCAAGCGTGATTAGCACATATTCGAGTCTGACTCCCATGACTTCACTACCGAAATCTTCATTGCAATATATTTCATATATTCATATTATCTGAGGCCTCAACAAGTCCCACAGCCAGCTTTTTGTCACAGGAATTCCAGAATGAAGATGGTGGTGCCAGTTGTGAGGGGATACATCTCTCACAGATGGGCTTCAGCACGTCTAGAGGGAGATTTCGGATCGTAGTTAGTTTCAAGCTCAATCCCGAGTCTATATTGCCAAGCTAGGGGTAGTACAACTAAGATGTATAGTATGCAGAGAAGGGCCCTAAGCGCTATTCAATGACGCGACGATGTAATGTTGCCTCCTCAATTAGGACGTTAACCTCCGAAGATGGAAGGCATTGACGACGGAGTCGTCCCTTTATGTACTATCAAGGCTATTCCCTTAGCCGCCAAATGCTCAAGCTTTGGTGGGTTGGAGTTGTTTTAGTCCTCGAACTTCTGTCTTGTTGGAATTCAAGTGTGTTTTTACGCAACGTCGCAAAACTCAGGCTTATGGCCTTATACTGCATCAAGAAACAAATTATTGTGATTATGCGGTCTTGTTTTGAGCGGTCCGGCAAAGCAGCTCCTTCCTCTTGCCATGAGGGCAATCAAAGGTCTTTATCAGTCGTTTTCTTTCCCCGACTATCCCTCAATTGAGAAAAACTTTAGGTGTCCTTCTGACATGGTCAGCTGTTCCTTCGTATCAAGAACTTACCACCTCACCCCTAAAATCTATAGCGATCCAGCTGTAAAACAAATTCTTCTCATCATGAACGAAAAAGAAAACTTCATCATCGAAGACCTGGACGAACACCACCTCATCAT
>QDKV01004953.1_pt1 | contig 19855 bp, 25 predicted proteins | sample 1861101 | NCBI WGS metagenome assembly QDKV01 (sample SAMN04275158, study PRJNA302643) | Fungus metagenome, whole genome shotgun sequencing project. | isolation source: fruitbody | host: Mallocybe terrigena | place: Sweden | collected 2013 | reverse complement strand
GTGACTTTGGGGTCACCCGTAGCCGTACCCGCCCTACCCATACCCGCTTACCCGCGCGGGTTCGTAAACCCGTGATGAACCCTAGCACCTAGTCATCTCAATAGGGCCACTGTTGATTGTGGATAGAGGAACCAAATAGGGACTTGGGTCGTTGCGAGCTTGAAGATGAACCCAAATTTTACCACGTGTTGCGTGTTGTTGTCATATGCCTGTGATCGCGTACGCACCTCGTCGATTTCCCTCCTTTCCAAAGCAATCAGTCCCAGTTCTCATACCACTCCGCCCTGTGGAACTTGAAGCTTCTTCAAAAGTTCACGACATTGATCTCCTGTCCACTCATGGGCAACTTCTTTGAGACTTGAAGCTAAGATCAACGAATCGGGGAAAAAGATACCCCAACGATGGAGATCAGGACTCCAAGAAATAATGGATGCAGTCGAGACCTCTCTTTCCAATGTCGACTTGAGACGAAGAGGATGCAGAGGCGTGTGAAGCAGAGGCTATGGCGATTCTTTGTGCTGGCACGGAAGATGGAATCGAGATCACCCGCCTAATTTCTGTGTGTTGCGGTTAGCGTATCAACGGGGCACTTCAAAGTAGGTCTACTGACCTCGTCTGAGACCTCCTCCATCTGTTGATTTGAGGGGCTCGATAAACTACACAATGGTTGAATTTAGCGTAGCGCCAGGCCCAGAAGATCGGGTTGTCATCCCCTTGGGTTTTGAGGAGGGACGTATTCAGAGTCGTTGAGCGAGTGCCATAGATCACTTGTAATATGAAAGTCTCCACTGGTTACGTTCTCTTCTACGAATATGAATATGAGCTTTCTCTTCTATGAATATGAATATGAGCGTTCTCTTCTACGAATATGAATATGAGGATTAGTTTGTAATGTAAGACATACAAATCACCTATGACACATTGTTTTTTCAAGTAATATCATTTTTGTTCCTTTCATTGACACCAAGTTCCAACGGACAGCCTGCCATCTTTCATATTTAGCTATGAATATCTTCTCTATCATCAATAGATAAGTTTACGATCAACGTCAACACAAGTTAAGGGGATCCAAAATGTACTGCTTGTTCTGGTTATTACCGCATATAACTACTCGTCCAGATGATAAATCCAAAAGAAGACTCGGATTTCCATGGAATGTTTCCTGCTGCGAAACAGTATTTTTGAAGAAGGTTGAAAAAGGACTCTCCTCTGGCCATGCATAGTGGAGAAAGGTGATTGTCGGCCATGACTGGATCATGGCAGAAAAGTTATATCCCATACAAATAAAACGTCCTGAAAATCTTCCTGGAAGAAGATCGAAAGGTTCCAGCTTCAAATCCGCCGAATCTGAAATTGACATGCCTTTCACACCATCCATTGTGAGGAAAGTCAGCCGTGTGGAGTTGGGAAGGAAGTAAGGCTGTGAGATTGCACGGGCATGAACAAACAGAGAAGCAGTCGAAGAGTAGTATTGATGGTGCTGGGAGGGGAGTGTGGTGGTTGGAGCATTGGTAAGATCATAAAGGACGAAATGGATGTCCGTGTAGCATAGCAGTCTATCATTGGGTAATAAAGCCAGCCACTGTATTTCGTTAGGATCCGCAACGAAATGATAGCGTGCGATGGGATCACTCACACTCGCTTTAGTAGTAATTGACTTCCTAGTATAATTCAAGGAGGTTGAATTATGTGTCGTCCAGTCGACGACGATGACCCTGTGGCCGTGATTCATGGGCCCGACTTGCAAATCAGAGTAGAAGAGTGAGTAGGCGATATATTGGCCCCGAAGCCTAAACGAAAAGCAAATTGGCTCGTACTCCTCGCGAAAAGAGGACTGCAGTTCAGATGTTAAACCCTTCACACGGCCAAGCGAATCAACCTCCGTGGTGACTTGCCAAACTTGGATCCACCGTGCATAGCAGGGTGAATGGGGATATGCAGGATCGTTGGTATTTGGTCTACGACGTGTTAGTATGCCGAGGTTGAATTTCAAGGACTCGGCGACGGAGTCCATATCAACGGATATCCATACTTCTGCACGACCATCGAAGGGAGGAGGAATTAGGGCGGTGGCAGATATGTTGACTGCATTAAGGTCGTAATACTGAACGGCACCTAAATCAGAACCGACAAGAAGCCAACGGCCACCTTCCACAAGGTACGCACAAGGAGAGACGTAGGAAGCCGATTGTTCAGAAACTGAGAAGAGTCGTTGCCCGGGGATGGGTTCTGTCAATCGATTCGCTGCCCAGCCTGCTTTGACGCTTTTCCATCGTAAGACAAGATGCTCCAGCTCTCGACTCGTGTGCCTGGCCAATGGCTTTTCTGGCCATAATTGTCGTGGTTGAAAAATAACCATATAACGTTTAACGAGTGCTAACCACACTGGTCTGGAAAACGAAGCTCTATAAAGGCAACGAGATGTCTACCAGGATAGGTTAGATGTATTGAATGAGATTTGACAAAATAAGAACCTCTCTGGCATGTAGAACATCTTCCCATTCAAGGTTGGACAAAATTTCGGTAAGGACCTCCACTGGCAAGTCTATGAATCGTGCACGCTGCGGCCTGACGCGGGATGGTGTCTGCCCATGTCAGACAAAACCAGGTGAAATGTTCATAGACCCACCTTGTCCAGCCATCCCCGGTTGCATATATAACCGACAGTAATTATACTGATAGCAATGCAGAGGTAGCATAAAGCAGTGATGATGTTGAACCACTGGAGCTGACGTGTACTTAAGCCGTGTATCGCCACCAGTCCTTTCGAGTTTGATTGATTATATTTATCGGACAGAATATAAAAAAAAATTTGCCCGAGTTTTACGAACCTCCTGAGGCTGAACGCAACACAACGGAGAGAGTGGGCGTACAAGTCACGCCCGCCATATTTTATTTGCTTTTCTCACCTTCAACTTGCAGGAAACACACGACAAGATGGGGGAAACCCCTTCTCCTGTGGACCCATCAGAAACAACCTCCGAAAGATAACCAGGCAAACCTTGCACGCCCAAATTCTCCTCTGCCTCCCCAAGGTAGCTGTTCTGTTGTTGGGAGATGGTTGTATGAGAGAGACTCTGAGAGAGGGAAAGCGTGTCAGGACTTGCTTAACATCCACGAGAAGTAACATTTCCTGTACTATTATACATTCTGCGATACGTACCCTGTATAACCTTTTATTCCTTCATAATCATAAATTGCGAGCACATTTTAGTGAATATTGACATGGATGATGTGACTTAAGCTTAAGTCGTTTGCATTTCTCTATGTTCCTAGCTTGAATTGTGATTTTATTAGGTGATATCGTCTTGTAATTATATACATTCGAGTCCACTGAGCAGCCTCAGAGGGGCGGAGAATCGGATTACGGAATGTCCTCAATATACATGATGAAAGGAAGAAGGCCAATTTCTCACCGTACCCTAAGGCGCGAAGCTGTGTTGTGACTTTGTCACTACAGAAGTGTGACGACGGCCCGATCGAGTCCTCGCCGTGCCCTCAGAGTCTCCCAGGTGGCAGGACTTATAAAAATAGTTCAAATTATAGCTCTGAATTTTTCTTGAACAAATATTTTGTTAAGGAGCTTTTTTGGGCTCTTCACAATACTGGAACGGAATAAATAAATTTGGGTTACTTCCCTCAAAAACTTTGGTTAGGAGTTTGCGTAGTATATAATTTACAATCGAGTCCCAACATTCACACGGCATCTTTAACTTGAACTTTTATCGCCAACCGTAATTTGACGCATCGGCTGCGTCCTGAACGCGCTCATCAACTGGATTGATTTGTCGACTCCCACTTTCATGAAGTATTTGGCTCCTGTTGAAGACGCTTATCCTGCATGGAGTGTTGAACCTAAACCGAAGGACGCTTCGATTTAACGCTTTTTAGAGGTATTCAATGGGGAACATAGTGTGTACTACGAATATCGTGAAGGTTAGTGTTGCCTTTTTTTTCTTTTTCAACGTTTTGGCTCATTGCCCTCTGTTTTCAACACAAACAGCACAGCAGGACACAGATTCGGATCTAGACACCTACAATCATCGTCTTGAACCGTCACAGGAGTCGTTGCCTCCTCACCCTAGTCGGTTTGATTCGTCGACTCCCACCTTCACGGAGTATCAGACTCCTGTCAAAGATGCTTATCCTGCGTGGAGTGTCGAATGGGAAGCGCCTCTCTCGAAGGAGGAAATCGAAGATGTCTTTCTCGATTTAACCCACAAATTTGGCTTTCAGAGGGATTCAATGAGAAACATGGTGTGTATCCGTGTTCTTTTTGGAAAAAAAATCTGACCTGGTTTCAACAGTTTGACTTCCTGATGCAATTGCTTGATAGTCGTGCTTCTCGCATGTCCCCCAATCGAGCCCTCATCTCGTTGCATGCAGATTATATCGGAGGCCATAACGCCAACTACCGCAAGTGGTACTTTGCTGCTCAGCTCAACCTCGACGATGCCATCGGGCAAACTCAAAACCCTGGTTTGAACCGCCTCAGGTCAACCCGTGGTAAGAAGCCCCCTCACGAAAAATCTCTCGTGACGGCACATGATTGATGGAGAGACGCCATGAATGGACGGCGCAAGTGCGATTTGCTCCTGAATGTCTGTGCTTCATCTTCAAGTGTGCAGATGATCGCCCGAGTGTCAGAGCCGACCAGAGCCCGTCCCTGAGGGTCTTTATTTGAAGGCTGTCATCAAGCCTCTCTACAAGTTTATTCGAGATCAAGGTTACGAGGTGGTTGATGGCAAATTTGTGCGACGGGAAAAAGATCACAAGGACATCATAGGATATGATGATGTCAATCAGCTTTTCTGGTACCCGGAGGGCATCGCCCGCATCGTTCTCAATGATAGGGTATGTTCTTCCCCTAAAGAATATACATAAATTAACTTGAATCTGTTACAGACGCGGCTCATTGACCTCCCGTCTGCTCACCGGTTTATGAAATTCGACAGGGTCAATCTCACCAGGCCGAAGTTTCCGAACGTCATCTGCGCTTGGACCAGTAGTACCATCCGAAGAACCCGCAAGTCCCAGTTCCTTTCCCTCTGTTTCGTCAAGGAGCTTTTGGTAGCATTCGAGACATCGGGCAGCAGTTCGACCGACAGTAGTAGAGATCATACACCATTGTGAGTTTGGTGAGGTGCTCTCAAGGGGTTTGTTGAAGATATTGGACATCTTGTATTCAAAGTTCTGCGCGGTAACGAGCGGGTTGAGGAGGTTGACTCCGTATTTTTCATTGAGGGCTACAATCTCGCCGCATGCACCGCCAACATTAAAGTTGATGTCGAATGCTTTCCAAAGATGGTAAAGTAGTGAATGAAGAGGCGAAAACTGTGTCAAGGTTATCGACGGACTGCAGGCAGGCATGGATGAGATTTATCCATCAGTGTAAATTACATCGTTTTTTTGGGGGGAGGGGTATTTTAGTACAAGAATAATTAGGGTAAAAGGTTGTATTTATGGTTTTGGGGGATCTAACCGTCTATTCGTTCAAGACCATCCACCAACTTGAATCGCAAGAACAAAAAAAAAAGGGGGGGAGGGGGAGATTAAGAGGGAGTTACTCCGAAGTGTGATACAAAATTGGATTATATGACTTAGCGTAATGAGTTTTCATTATTGATTGAATATCAAGGTCCGCCCCCGGAAGAACTGGGATGTTCAACTTCCTGAACCTTTGAGTTGAAGGAGATGGGTGTAAAGAAGGGAGCAACTTGTTGAGGTCGGCGTTCTGAAATTGGTGTTACATCATTTTTTTTCGCGGTGGGAGGGACTTACTGCTCGCTCGAGCTCAAGAAGTTTGAGTTTTGAGACTGAGGCGTCATGTTGCAGACCTGCCACCATACTCTAAAAAAAGAGAGTGAGTTCCCAAGAAAAGATCTAAAGCGAATCTGTTCGAGAGAATAACTCACTTTGGCTGTTTTGGAGTTTAAGCCTATGAAAGGGTTGAGTTCGGAGAACTCGACGGGCCAGGAGCCTAATCTGTTGTAACGAGATTCATTCCGAAGATGACTCGGCCCAAAAAAACACAATAACGTACTGTAATAGTCGGGAATGGATCCTGTCGATGTGAGCCTCTAGACTTGATACATATGTCTTGCGTCGTTGGGGAGCACCGATCGTGGACCTGTATTAGAGTTAGCATCAAAGTGGACTGTGAACTTGGTTCGCTTACAGCTCGTAAGGCGTAAAGATGGATTTTTCAAGGGTATGATTCCAGATCTTTCGGCGCTTGACTTGATCCTTTTTAGCGAAGAGACGGGCGTAAGGGTGTGGGATGCGTTGTTGGAGGTGATGGCGGTTCGAGGATCTGCTGCCGCGGCGGCGGGAATTGGAAGGTGGGCTGCCGCTGAATGCAACAGAGTGGTGAACGCCACCAGGTAGGTAAACCGAGTCCAAGGGAGTGGCCATTGCCGGGTCTTGACAGGGCATGCCACTTTTGGCACTCGAGAGGTTATAGTCAATGTTCTGGGGACGGGATTTGGGAATGCGGGTGATTTCTGGGTAGATGTAAGTGAGTTGAGGGACTTGGATGGGTTGTAGAATGGAATCGAGAGTGAGGTCGAAGTGAGTCCACGGGCTGTCTGGAGTGGTACTGTATGGAGGCGAGGACATGGAGGGGTCGAACATTGGGCTGTAATGGGATTGGATGATATTATATATATGTCAGATCTGGCCGGTCAACTTATGTAAAGCGACCCGGTCGATTGTTTCCCTGTTGCTCAAACCCAAGATCTGTGCTCAAGAAGACTCATCTCTTGCAAAAGATTCGTCCCCGCTGAAACCGTGGGATCTGCCAACTCGGTGAGATTTCGCAGACTTGGATATGTTCTCCAACAAAGCAACTTGGCTGCCTTATCAGGAAAGATCGACACGATATATATACTCCATAAATTTTTATCGACCCGTCGCTCGATGTGGATCTTGTAAGAAGAAGAAGGACCATCCGTCTCAGAGCTTGGACCTACGATACCAGGTTTTCCGTGCTGAAACTGACTGGGAGCCACATCATCCCCAATCAACAAACTCAAGCTGACCAAAAATGTCTCCAACACGCCCGCAACACGATCGCCACCACCACCACCAGCACTACCATCGTCATCATCCAAGCGAAATCGACACACCGCCATTGTCTCGCTCATCTCGCCGTAGAGATGGACAGCCTGTGCGCCAGGTACGCGGCTCAGGTCCGTCATGCATGTGAGGAGGAGGATGAGGAGTTCGCCTGCGGAGGAGGTGATGGTGGCAGGTGCAACTGAGGGTTGGAGGCCGGTAGCGTGTGTGCTGTGCGCAAGAGGGCGAGGGCGTCTTGAATGGTACGACAGAGGGACGAGGGCGGTTCATTGAAAGAGACGACGGAGCCGATGGGTGCTTGGGATGAGGCGTAGTGCGCGTCTAGGGCTGTACGGAGAAGGACGGCGAGTGTGGAAGGGACGTGGAGATCGGTGGAACGGGCAGCTTGGAGAAGGGTCGAGATGAAGATAGATACGGGGATGAGAGAGGCATGGACAGCGTGTTTAAGATAAAACTGCAGCGTAGTGTCATATTCGTTACAACTGTTTTATAAAAGATAAAACAGACATACTGCTCACTGGCAGGACTTTTGGCAATCAACAACTTGCATAGTTCCAACCACTAGAAAACTGAGCTGTGCAACGCATGCTACTTTGTAACAAAAACAGACCTTTGAGGCAGAAATGCCTCCTTGAAATGAATTTCTTTTTACGGACAAGAACGGTGGGATGACGTAAGCATCGACTGCATTTTACAAGACACTTTCTACGAGATTTTCGAGTCCTTGCTCAACATATATCTTATTTCTCAAATCCAAAAACTAAAACGGATGAGCGAGGTAAAAAAAGACATGTAAGAAATACTCACTCTTTGCTCTTCAGCCATTGTACGCATATTTAAACGCCTCGTGGTATGCTCCATGTGGACAAGCAGTGTCTGTCGACCAAGTCAGATTGGAGAAGAAAAATATCTAGTTACGTACGCGAATGGATGTACAGCTCAACCCGCCAGAAGGCACGACACGTTCCATTGGCGGCGGAATTTCGCCCAAGAGCTTGAGCTTCTCATGCAAGTACAACACGTACTGCTCAATACACTCGAGATAATACCTCTTTTTTTCATGCGACGAAATGGTATCACTAAAACACCGATTAGCCCAAAAAAAAAAAGAAAAAAGAAAAAAGAAGGAACACGAACGGATCGGTAGGTACAAAACCAACACTTTGGGCCATCGCGCGTCTGCGTGCCTTGCGCGCCGGCTCGGAGTGCGTATCAGATGCAAACTCATCAAGCGAAGACGACGAGTTGCCTCTCAACGCGAGATCCGCCATCAATTCGCTCGGAGTAGGGAACGTTGGTTGCCCTTCTGGGCAGTACATAGGCACTTCATCCAGTGCGCGCGTAGACGACGAAAAGTCGTGCTCCTCCATTTGCGGGTAAGAGTCCAAGTCAGAGTACAGCAGCGGGAATTGGCCCTGTACAGGAATAGGAGCATGGAGTTTGATTGTATTTTCTTCGGGCTGGATAAGAGGAAGGTCAGACAGAATGAGCACAACAAGTTGAATGCGTACAACAAAGAAAGAATCAGGGTCAGGAAAGGGCGGATACAAGTAATAGGGATCCATAACGACAGGGGTTAAGAAAGAAAATCAAGTTGACTGGACGATTTGAACATGGAACGCGTGACAGGGTCCATCGGAGAGATGTACAAACCTTGTTCCTGAAATTGTTTGACTGAAGCAGACGCGTTTGGTGGTGCCAACACTGTAAGTGGCCTGGTTGATCGAAGGGAGATTGGCGTCCCAAGTTCCCCGCTGTCTAATAATATTCTATATACGGAATTTTCCTGCTTTGTTACCCGCTTCACTCGGACGCTGAGCATGTGAACATAAAAACGTACTATCACACATCAGGAGTTTGAATCGTGAATGGCTCACACCACAACCAGTCTGGAAGCGATTTAATTTAATTGTTTGGCTGTGTTTATTTAAACAAATAATAATAATACATAATATAAAAGATCTGGATCTAGTGGAGCGGGGATCCGGGGTTATACCAAATAAGGCAGGTGCGGTCGAAATCCCCAAGTTGGTCAACTAAGCCGAAAGGGGAAAACCAAGAAACCCGTTATTAGAACAATTTTTTTTTCTCTCAGCTTCTTTCTCCCTCGTCGCTGCACATGATTGCTGTCATTTGACGACTACCACTACTCAACGTCTAAAAACTTCGTCAGGGACTTGGCGTAAGTGCCATGTGAGTTCTTTGACGCCTCTCAGAAGACCTGCCTTTCATGTTGACTTCCTTGACAGCATAGATTGAGTCTACATTTCATTCCATCCATCCCACTTCGTTTTTTTAATGACATTGGAAACGCTTACGCAAGTACCAATGAACTAACGTGCCAACACCGACAACCCCCTCATCCACCATCCTCATCGAAATCCTTACTATCCACAACTCTGACCGAGACATTACGGTCCTCTGCGCGTACGAAAAGGATATCCATTGTTTCAGGAATTACCGACTTCGAGTTGGACGGTAATCCTGACGGACGGGAAGTTGTAAAGGACGGAAGGATTGAAGAGTGGTTAGGGCAACAGTGTGGTGGATTCATCACGTGGGAAAACAAAGAGGACATGTTGAGCAAAGAAAGATTTTTGAGGCATAAGGAATCGTCGCGAACATTGCTGACGACGAACAGCAGTGTCACAACGAGGACGACAAGCACTTCTTTTTCGTCTGAGAGTGACCCACTGTTTCTGTCGCCCACAGCGGCATCGTCTGTCACCGGCCCTTCCTCTTCCAACCACTACCTCCAACCTCCTTGCGAAATTTACCCACCGATGCAGCGCCCAAGGTCGGATGACCCTGAGGTCGCTCGTGCTGATTCACCCCTGCTCGGCTTTACAGTCAACGAAATCACGGCAGATGCTACTTACAAAGGCTCGCCTGTTACCAATACTGTGGACGTTGATAAGGTAATGGATGGTTTTTTTTCCGTTGGCTCTAGCCTCTAACCAAATTCACTGATTGCTTTTTTTCTGTATAAGCCGTTGCCCTTGCCGCCTCCGCCGTTGCCTCCACCAGCAGCAACAGCAGCCGTTGAATTGTTCCCATCACCGCCGTGCTCAGCCGGGTCGACTTCACATTCACATTCCCATTCGCCGACACATTCCCATTCCTCATCGTCCAGCTCGTCGCACCACTCATATGGTCAGCAACGTCCACGCGATCCTCTTTCATACGCAACTCATCTGCCTATTGGAGTCGGACCCTCTCATGTCCTACGTCATACCCATGCGCGAACCACGTCCGGCAAGTCTCCTACACCTTTTGATAGCACAGGTTCAGACACTGCTCTCAATGGTGGCCAAACAGACGCGCAAAAGCGCGCGGAAAACAGCTTGGACGCAAAAGCGATCCAAGAAGTTACTTCATCAACTAGTTCGCCAATCGCTATGACAGTGGACTCGAACACCGGAATGGTGTACCCAATGTTCAATGCGGGATATGTATTGGGCTCAACTACCCGAACGAGGTGTCGGATAATGCCGACCTCACCGGTCCAATTCCATCCCCCCACAGGCATGCTGCACAAATCTCAAAGCCATGCTCAGTTGAGAGTTGGCGGGGGTCTGACAACGGCCTCGGCGCTAGTCGCTTCTTCGCTGACACAATTCCACATCCCAGTCCAGGGGCAATCTTCAATTGCTGCATCCCATCTCCAAACTCATCTGCCTCTATCCTCCAAATCGTCTCTTGTCTCTCTGTTAGCGACTACTACAGGAGTAATGCAAAGAGTATTGAGACGACCCTCCAAGGCTGTCTTGTCACCAAACCCCAGTATAACTCCTGTAAGATCAAGAACGCACTCGAACTCACCTTCGTACGCATCAAGAACCTCTATTGCAGCGTTAAATGATTTGCAGGAAGAAGGAAGAACAGAGGACACATCCCGGCGGTCTCACTTGAAAAAGAGTTCCCTGGGTCAAAAGAGTCAAATCTTCGACTCGCGTGTGCCGAGTCTGTCTTCTGCATCGTCACGCAATGCAGTGTATATCAATTCTGATGACTTGAATTACAAGCTCGATGAACTGCTTTGGTTGGCGAAGGCCGACATGGAGAGGCGGGCTAAAGAGGGAGAAGATGAGGAAGACATGGATGGAAGTGAGGAAGGGGATAAAACGGTGGAGTGTATAAACCGAAGTGGAGAAACCAAGGAAGAACAGTGGGTTGCCGGGTTGAGTAGGAGTGGAGATGGGTGGATGAGCACTCAGTTGAGGTCGCCACCGAATACACCTGTCACAGGATACTTCGGTTCGCCTGCACCCGTTCCAGCTCAAATGGTAGATCTCAAAACGGACCCGACCGAAGGTGAATCATATGTCTCCCAGTCATCCCAAATTTACGTGGGCAGCAACACAACTCCCTTTACACACTCACAAGAAGGACTGAACACGAAAGAGGTTCCTCATTCTGTCGAAGATGTTGCGAAAAGACTCACACCTCTGATCCGCCCCCCTCCTGCACCATTGAACATGGTTGATGATCAATTCGGAGAAGCTGGTGCCCCAGTTGAGTTGATTTCAAAAATGGATATGTTTGAGCCCCTAGGTATCAGCAGCGAATCACGTCATCTGCATCAACAGCTGGACAGGGTAGATTCTGAGGAGGAAGACGAGGAAATGTTGGAAGCTCTTGCATTTGCTCGTGAGTTGGCTGTGGAAGATCGGATGGTTTGGGGTAGGAGGAGTTTGGAAATGTATGAGGATGATGGGGGTGAGTTGGAAGACGAGGAGATAGGTGTGGGTCTCGGTGAAGGGACAGGCTCTTATGGGAGGTATCTCTCAGTTGAGGGTCGTGGTGCAGGATCGGAGATGCGTTCGCAGGAGAACGGTGAAGAAGGTCATGTTAGCTTTCGTTTCACTGAGAACGATCACGATGGTGGACTCGTTCCTTCTTCCATGTCGAAATGGAGCTTAACGAGCTCGGTTGATGACGAGAAGAGGTTATCGGCAGAAAGTAAACCGAAAAAGGAGAAGAGGAGGAGGAGTTTCGTACCTTTCGTCATTTCTGGTGATAAGGTCAAGGACAGAGATTCGAAAGAGGAAGGCACCTGGTCAAAAGAATCAACTGGCCTCAATAAGAAGCGGAGCAGACTAGCGTCGTTCATTTCTCGCCTTTCGAGTGTTGGTTTAGGCGGTGGAAGTGGCGCCAATACTCCGCCGCTCGAAACTCCTCCGATTCCTTCGGGTTCAACGCACGCTTTGCCCAGTCTCCTTCTTTCCCCTGTTATTGCTCCAAAGTCGGATAACTCTTCATTACAAACATTTACTCCTGCCATCTCGATGCCGCCATCACGGTCCCCTTCACCCCCTGTGGACCGAGAACTCAAACTGACTCAACCTCAAATCCAGCAGCGTCAAGCACCTGGTCTGGCTGTAGAAATTGAATCTGATGTTGTGACCACAGCGCCCATGCAAGGTGTAACTGATTCCTCCGCCGCTGCGAATGCGTCCCCTGTGGTCGCACCTGTTGTTTGTGTTCAGACAACACAGAGGAGCTTTTCTAAACCTCGTCACCTACCCCCTGGTCTTGTGATTCCACCTGTTCCCACTCGCCCTGTTCCAACACCGCCAGGAGTGTCACTGTCACCGTCTGCCCCCATACCTTTAAGTAAGGCCGCTTCTGAAGGACTCATTGTTACTGATAAAGCTGGCACTCCAATCCCATTGAGAGCCAGGTCGAATTCGTCAAGAGACGTATGGACTAACTTCCCTTCTTCATCCGTTCGTGTCACCGCTTCTGAAAACAGTACCAAAAAATTGGAATTGCCAACTTGGAACGGTCGACGACCTGCCCTGATGAAGAGCGCGAGCTCTTCGGTCCTTGCGCTGAATAAGCACATTCTGGCTTCTGGACCCTTCTTTAATGTGGATACGGCAGCTTGCTATGTCTATGATCCTGATCAAGGCAGTAGTGTTCCTCCAATGCCGACGTCGATAGCTTCGATGGATGATTATGAAGGGCGGACGCGCGGAGATCGACCTTTCGACAAGAAAAAGAAGATACAGGCTTCTCAGCCCGGGACAGAATCTGTTTCCCATCCAAGGCTGAGGGGAATGTCAAGCCTTATCACTCTATCTCCGAAACCCTCCGCTCCTGCTCCGCAGAGCAAGGGTGGCTTGAAAGGATTGGTTGGGCGGATCACGGGCCGTTCTGGTAACAATAAGTTGGCCGTCGTCATTCCATCTTCTGGCAAAGGCTCAGAGAACCACGAACCGTTCACCCCGGGCACAGTGAACTCTTATAAAACACCCACACTGGTGCAGCATTCTCCTAGGGGCTCCTTATCGACGGTTACTGGTAGTCCTTCTAGCAACAGTGGTGGTTTTTTATCATCATTGACGACATACTTGAAAAAACTTCCCAAAGGCAATGACGGATATGCAAAGGAGTATGTGAGTAATTGTATCACAGAAATATGGTGCGACGAACTGATGATCTCGTTCTAGTTCAATTAGATGAGGGAATAAGGAGTGGTGTACGGATAGTCACCATCACAGAATCAGGTAGGTCTACCTTTCTTTATCGCCTTATCAGTTTCATTGTTTTCCATCACGTTTCTCTGTTCACTGAGCTGCTTGGCTAATTTACTATTCTTTTTATAGGTCATCTACCTGCTCTATTGGACCCCCGCATTGTCGTCCCAAGATGTCGCTGGATTGGATTCGGCTAACAATTCAAACGAAAAAAGTCTCGTTTCCTTATGAGGCGGTCAATCAAAAAAATTTCAAAGCATTTTTAGACCCATATTATAGATATACACCATCAACCAATCTCAACCATTTCAATCCGCATTCACATCACTCATTCATATGTTATGGTTAAATAATTTCAGGATCCATTTTCAATCCATCAATCGTCTCATTGCTTTCAGTTGATTTTATCCTTCATGTATATAGTCTATTTTTTTCGTCCTTCAGTCGACCACTCTCATTATTCTTTCCTATCTTTGCTTGATTTTCTTATCATTTCTTTGCATTCCTACAGGTATTACTTATCCGAGCAGTCCTCAAAAACGACATGTTCTGATTGGACCTTGGAGCATTCTCATCGACCTAGTCTTACATCCGGAATATCTTCCACACCACATTCATTGGCACCTAACCCAAAACCACTCTTTTTGGTACATCCATACACCAAACCAAATTTCTTTGTGTTTGCATCCATACATCCATTTATCCGTTTCTCCTTTCTAACATTTTCACCCTGGATAACACTTCATCTGCATCATATCAAAACACTATCCCTCATGTAGCCATGGATATTTTGCTTTTGTATCATCTTCACTTCATAAACTTGGTCCACTCCCATTCCTTCCTTCCAAAAATAATTCTGTTGCTTTTTTCTCTGATTTCCAATCTTATGGCAATACCGCCTCTGGATGTGCAATAGAACTCACTGTATAGATAGTTTTTGGAATTACTTGATTTTTTCTTGTCGGAAATGTGTCGGTGCTGATGTTCTTTGAAACCGATTCCATCTATGTACTTTCTGGGAAGATAATTCTGTGTTGTCCGCTGTCTGCGACGAATCCACTAGAGAAAATGAAATCAGCATTCAATTGACAATAATAAATATGCTTAGGGAATGGCACGGGTAACCCTGGGGTCAGTCAGGGCCAACCCGTACCCCTACCCCAGCAAACCCGTACCCGCATGCACGGGTACGGGTTATCCGTGAGCTGGGGTACGGGTACCCCAGGGTCAACGGGTTTTTGATCTAAGCCTGGGTTTATTACAGTAAATAAATACAGCCTGAAAATTTTAGGCATGTTCGGATCCCCGGTATTTGGCTCATGCGTGCAGTACTCTACAGGTTCGTCAATGAATCCCAGTCCATAGCAAGCTCCTCCTCCTCCCCATCCACCTCAGGTAGCACAGCGGCTGCCCTTACATCCTCATCTTTTACGTACCCCATCAAACTCCACACCCCAAGACAGAGAAGGGCACGGGTTGACTGAGCTGATAACCGATTACGTATATGCGAGAGTACCAGCCGACCCTGGCTGAATGTTCGCTCAACATCAACTGATGTCGCTACAATGTGCATTAGCATTGGTGGAATCAAAAGAAGGAAACAATATACCTGGAATGGATAAGTAATCGATTGCCATACGAGAAAGGTGAGGGTAGAGATGTTTATGTTCGTACCACCAACGCAAACCATCCTTGACTCGAAGGTCACGGCCAGTGCTAAGGTATATCGCCAACTCGTCTTGTATTGCTGTCACTGTGGACTCTTGAAGTGCTGGCAAATCATCGAAGATGTTGGTCGACGTTGAGGCGTGGGCTCTCAAAGATGTATCAGCCGTCTATAGAAAGAATTGTCAATACATATGTAGGTGTTAGTATTGGAGTCATAACTTACCGCCGAAATTCCCGGCTTATATGACCGCTCGAATTCTGCACGAACAAGTTGCTTTGCCCTCTCAATCCAATCCTCCTCCCATCCAGCTTTAATGAAGTAGTCGAGCTTGTGTCGAGGATGAAGAACTAAAACTATTTGTGAGATCATAGAATAGATATTATTAAAGAAAACATACCCATGGCAATACGAAAGACCTCGGAATGGTCGGTTTTGTCATAGTACCTGTTGAGGGTTCGTTTCCCGATCGCAAGCGCCGCTTTGATTGCGAGGGGATACTTGGAGTCGAGCGCCGCCGTTGCCAGATGCTCGTCGATATGGTCCATGGCAGGAATCACCGTGGCAATGTTGAGCGTGCCACGGGAGAAAAAGAGCGTCGCGTCCTTAAAAATCTGTACAAAAGTGTCAGTTGGAAGGGGATTGTATATTGTAATTAGCTACACACCTTCAGAACATCACAAAGCTTATTTGTAATGGTCCAATCCTCCTCGGTCAACTCATATTGCCTAAGTTTCATCTTTTGGTTCCCTGTGATTGAATCGATTGCCTCCCGATGCTTAACTGCGAATTCGAGCATGTCGTAGGTTGAGTTCCAGCGGGTCCTGACGTCGCGTGGCATCTTCCGCTGAGTTTGTTTTCCAGTTCGTCAAGGATCGTAAACCATTGTGGTAGAACAATGGTTGTCGAGTTGATAATTGTGAATGCAAGTTTGCGTAGCTGACGTGGCCATTAATTACATAATTTGCAATTAACTAATAACTTACCTTTGTCAACAATGACCGCACTGGTGCAACGCTCTCTTCCAACTCGCCCAATTCCTCCTTGCTCATTGTCTCGCATTCATCAACCCACCCCTCCATGTTGTCACCATCTACTCCGTCCTTCTCATCTATTCGCGCCATTGCCTCTTCCTCGGAATCAATATCGCCCGCAAGCAACAACAACTCTTTTGTTGCCTCGCTGTAGTTTTTGTCTCCCTTGGAAGTTGGTAAGTCAAATTGTCGAATAATACTTTTAACCACCAGATTAATAATGTGCGTAAAACACCGGGTTTGGTTTGCAGGGCCTGGGAAATTTTCGAGAAGGTCGGCCAACTCAACGATCATCGTGTCGTTGTTCGACGCGTTGTCACAAGTAATTGAAAGAATCTCTGTGGGGTGAGTCTACAAACCGTTGACTACAGTTACAACTTACTTTATCACTAATTCCAAACTCATCCAGAATGTTGGCAAATGCGGCAGCAAGATTGAGTCCGGAATGGGAGTGCGCAACCTCAACGATGTCAAGGAGCATCGAAATGGGTATCCCCTTTTCCTCTAAATGGACGGTGACAGCAACAAACGCCCGGTGATTTGGCGATGTCCACGCGTCGGTTGCAAAGCTCAGGGCCCCCTCATAACTCTGTGAGTGACATACTATTAATATTGGTAGCGAGTAAAACTTATTGACCCACCCGTAGCATTTTCGCAATCTGCTTCCGAACACGCTTGAAGACGTGTTTGACATCCCGTGATACAGTACTTGGAGAAGGTAAAGTGTACCCTGGTCGTCCAGTCTTCATAAGGGACTGAAATCCGCGGTCCTCTACAATACTGAATGGCCACTTGCTTTCAGACACCCAGCGGACGATTTCCGCTCTAAATTTTGGACCGCGAAAGGACTCAGGAGTGTTTATAAAGGGGATTGGATCAATGGTACGTACCGAGACTCTGCTTTTGTATGTTGAGTATGACGATAAGTGACCTTGCCCTTCCCCGCGCGTTGAAATTCGGCCAAGATAGAGCCATCATGAAGCTTAGTTTTAGCCAGCACATCACGAGCAGTGTGAATGTCCTTGGTTGCTGTAGCTGCTGCTACTACTTCAGTACCCCAGCAAGTCCTTGCATGCCGGAGAAGATTCCCTGTTGAGTTGGCATCACCCTTGTCGAGGAAACGGCTGACATAGCGAGAATTCTTCCCTTTGCAGCTTCCAGCCGCGCATTCGAACACATGACAGTGTCGGCCATCCTTGTATTTAATCTCCGGAGTTGGCTTGAAAAACACATAAACGGGCGAGGTCCATTTTTTGGACATGCGTGCTGGAATATATTTGGTGAGCAACTGTTTATTGTGTATAATAAAATCTCACATAGTTCTGCCTCCTCATCCTCTTCAGACTCTTCGAGGACCTCTATTACCTCAGATTCTCCACCACTACCAGCTGGCAGAGATTCTCCATCATCCGATGCAAGTTCGAGAATGCTTTCTGGGTTTCGTGGTGGATTTGATGGGACCCGGTCATTCTCGTTGGGTACATCTTCAATATCGACAGACTGCCTCCTTTTACCTTTGTTGTCGGGTAAGGGCTTTGTAGAATTCTTGTTCAGTGGTCCTAACTGGGCTGCTGTAGTCTTTTTGGATGTCGATGCTGCCGTTTGCTGCACTGGTGGTAGTACCTTTCTTTTTTTGGAGGCTGGGATAGTAACAGGTTCTCCGTTGTCGTCAAGTGGAACCTGCCGTTTACGAGAGGTCCGGGTTGGTCCAGAATGGGAGTGACGAGGCTCAGACGGCATCATGATGATATACGAGTGAAGAAAAAAATTTCTTTGATGAGGGCAGTGGTTTTTACGAACATTGCCAGTATTTATTAGTGTATATCAGCAGTAGACTGTAGCCTCGAATGCCTCCGCCATTCCTAAAACAGATGGATTTAGATGGCATCAGTAACCCGCCATCACCCGCTCTCCTACAGATGGGGTACGGGTTTTTGGTGGGGTCAGGATATCCAACCCGTACCCCAACCCCAACTAAACCCGTGTATTTACCCGTGGGTTTCTCAAACCCGTGCCATTCCCTAAATATGCTGCAGACAGACTAACATTTTTACGCCCCGCCATGTCGCGCTTCTTCTTAAGTGCCTGTAGACCATCTATATAGGCCGACAAAATGACACCAAAGATCTTATTGGAAACTGTGGAGAAAGGTCATCTGAGCACCTGCCATCAAGAAAATACTTACCATCTATCATGTCGGAGAACGCGTCTATCCTTCGGTTATTGATAATTATAGTCTCGTCAAAACAGAATTTGTTGGTGATTGGGTCATAGGAGTAGAATTTAAAGCTGATGAGATCAGTCAAAAGGCCATAAATACGGAAACCAGCGAAGTCATTTGTTTTGTTCATTTCGGCTGCGGCTGGCTACCAGCTCAGTACTGAGTATGTACCACAACAAAGACTTACATAGAAACTCCAGAAACAGATGGGCCAAAGCGTTTGCATCTGGCTTGCCAAGCTTAATAAAGAGGAGAATCTCGCCGATCATGAAGATACTGTTTCTGGATGTGGTTACTATTGACAAGCCTTTAGCGGCACTTGATGAAGCACCAAAAGTCGTTGAAGAAAATTTTCCAATCGGTGGGGAATTTTATTAAAAGATAGATCTCAGTTAGTGGAAAACAACTGTATTTGTAGTCCTAACCTATATAAAATAAGAGGCAGGATTACAATACGGTTTTAAATGAAGCAAGGAATGAGGCGAAGCAGATGGAGTCCTACATTCGAGTAATTTATCACAAAGGTCTGATGGCCATGAGCCCATTGGATCCACGAAGACAGTTTGTGGAGTTGACTGGCGGTATTCAGCCACGGCATAGGTGGTCTACCGAACGCACAGGAAATGGTCCAATACTCGATTGAAGGGAGGAAGAGAGAGGAGGTAGTCAAACTAATACTCCACTTGGAAATGACGTCGAATCCGTTATGGCCCAATTTGAGTCAACCTGCGAGGGCAAAACAGGATTTAAAAAAAAATCCTATGGCCGCTCCCCATGGCGTCCTCCTTAGAAGGACAAGAACATGAAAAAGTATCTGAAAAAAAATCTTCCCCCTTTGCGACAACCCTGTAATGACCCAACCTCGCCTTATAACCAACGGCCTCTGCCATGCCGAACGCATTGCGTGTTGTTTTTAGCCGCCGTCTCCTTGCCACGTTGAAGATTGTGTGGTTGAACGTGTAAGCATCGTGTTTGCGACATGACAAGGAGAGAACGGCGCTCCTTGCCACGTCGAACGTGTGGATTGTGTTTTCGACGTGACGAGAGGGGCGCCTCTCCTCGACGTCAATACATGATCTGTAGGTAGTAGTAAAGATCAGTTAATACATGTAAAATTGAGGTTAGTACTGAAATACGTGCCTTGTTGGGGGAATTGCTAGTGCCCCCAGTAAGCTTGGCTTGCCGACAATTGCCGTCGGTCATTGATGGCGGTCATGACTGCCGGTCTTTCCAATTCCCAGATGCTCAAATTGCTGACCGACCCTAAATTATCCACAACACGGACGCACATGAGAAAAACCTTTGTTCCTCTTACTTCCTCCAGAGAGCAGCCCTCGCGTACGTCCCGCTGGACGTCGGCAGTCTCTCTCAGGAT
>QDKV01004954.1_pt1 | contig 20083 bp, 30 predicted proteins | sample 1861101 | NCBI WGS metagenome assembly QDKV01 (sample SAMN04275158, study PRJNA302643) | Fungus metagenome, whole genome shotgun sequencing project. | isolation source: fruitbody | host: Mallocybe terrigena | place: Sweden | collected 2013 | reverse complement strand
TCAAGACGTGACACGCGTACACAAAGACAGGATCCTGACCCTACGATCATTCCTCACTTCGGGCCAGGTCAGTAAACATATGAAGAAAGAAATCTCGTAAAGGACAATAAAAATGCTTCCACACGACATCTGTTCCAAAATCCAAAACGCCTTTCGCGCGAGGCACGCCATGATCTCCCTACCGCACAACACCCAAACGCTCGGAATCCTCAACGTTCTCCTCCGCGCAGGATTCATCTCTTCTCTCACGCGAGGGACCATCGCTGGGCCTTCTCCTTCCCAATTCAACTCCCTCAACAACTCAACGACCACCACGACGACTAAGGAAAGCCAGCGCCGCATATGGGCAACGCTCAAATACCGCGACGACCAACCCGTCCTACACACGATGGAGCTCATAAGCAAACCGAGCCGTAGAGTGTTTATGGATCTGAGAGATTTGAGGATGATTTGTTCGGGGAGGAAGAGTGATAAACAAGTTAAACCGTTGGGGATGGGAGAGGTGGCGATGGTGAGAACGAAGAGTAAGGAACATGAGTGGTTGGAGGCGAGAGAGGCTTTGTCGTTGAAGATATCCGGAGAGGCGATTTGTCGAGCGAGGTAGAGGTGCGTCGATTAAATTTATTCTTTTAATGATGTTTTTCAATTGCTCATAACCCGTTTCGGTTAGTATTTATCGACACATTGTCGTGCAATTGACTACATACTCCCTTGAATACACACTTTACTTTTATTAGAAACTGGTAATGCATACCAGATTCCGACCCTTTTGAAAAAAAGGAGCACCAATGAAAAGCACCAAAAAATTTGTCCCCAAGAAAACGCACGTCTGACCTACGCCCCCATCCCCTTCTGCCTCTCCTCCTTCAACCTCTCCTGCACCTTCTTCACCTCGTTTTCCCAATTCATCCTCAAGCAGAACCACGTCCCCAGCAGCGAACAATACACAAGCGAGGTCGTGAGGCCTATCCACAGCCCATGCGCAGGTGAAAAGGCCAAGTAAATTCCGATAGGGAAGCCGAAAATATAGTGCGCGCTTAGGTTTAGTCGAGAAACTGGTTTTTTTTTTGGTGCAAACAGAAATAAATATAATTCTTTGAAGAGAGGAGTTGAAAGTCTACCTGAGTTCTTAGGATACCGCTTGACGGAGGATATGCCATCAAAGACTTGGAACAGCGCGACGAAGGGCAAGGCGAAGGCTACAAGTGCGACGACTTGTGTTGAACATGTTCGCCCACGAGGAGCGGCAAGATGTCGATGTTCCTTTTTCATACGAGAAAATAATATACATGTAGAACCGTACCTGGTAACACAAGGGATGGAAATGGCAAGCATGATGGACGTATTGGAAGCTAATTTTGCTCATTGGGGTTTACAATCGCCGAGAAGGTTGCCAATACTATTTCAGTATTTTTCAGACGGTAGGGGGAAAGGATAAGAACACCGAATCTCACCGAACGGTGCTGAGAGCAAAAGGTGCTTGGAAAGTCGTAGATGCTGAGACGAGCAAGGCGGATTTAATTGCAAGTGCGACTGGACCGAGTCTTTTGATCGTTTGTTGTTTTTTTTTTGTTGGCATAAATGGGAAGGGTCTTCTTACAAAGAAGCCGCCAAAGCAATCAACTCCCAAACCCACCACTCTGACGCCGTCTGTCCGACCGCACTCAATCCCAAATGCAACAGCATACCTAGACGAAAAAATCCTCCTCGACAGTGGATACCACGCTGTACGAGTAACGAAGAATATGCCGTAGATGATGGAGAGGACGGAGATTAGGTTGAAGGAGATGGCGGTTGCGCGCCGATGAATCCTAGATGGAGGGTTGCGAGGTTAGGGAGGAAGAGAAGTGACGAATTGAGGAGATAGTTGAGTAGGGCGTTGATGAGTGCGACGATGACGACGATGCGTGTTCGTAATGTATAAAAGATGTCTTCCCTGCACACCAAGATTCTTTATGCATATATTGACGACGAGATGCCTGATTGTCCGGTCACAGCACAGTGAACTCACTCGAGAGAAAACGATCTATATTCCTCATGAATATGTAACAGTGAACGAATGGTCTCAATCATTTGGTCGTCAACGGTTCAAACGGCCTCCTTAAATCGCTGAAGTCATGCTAAGGATAGTCTTATCCAATGGTGTCACAGGTCACATTGACCATTCATCGCTCGTCACACATGGGATTGTGCGACTAATCATATCATCTACTCGAATGGCATACTTCAATGAGCTTCCCCGGGAAACGCAGATCTCCATTATGGATTTTCTTGATGCACTTGATATATTAAGGCTGAGAAAGGTTCATTAATTTCTTGAAAAATGTTTTTTGGACGGTTCCTCGAAATTCATCATAACTCTAGACAAGCAGGGCGTTGTGCAGTGCGACTTCAGACCGCATTCTTTGGCTTAAAGCCTTGCAACGGGCCTGCGTCCGAAATACAATCTTTATGCCTACTTTTGCCGTTGAAGAAATGACTTTGCTAGAGTTGGAGTACGCTGCCACAGGACCCGATCGGCTGCTCAATCTTCTCAAGGCTCCCTCACACGATACGGAGCCTCTGACTCATCGTCGCCCTGCCAATATCTATCTCGATTGGTCCGAGTTTTGTGATATATATATCGTTCCTGGTGGACGCTATTTGGTTGCTGTAACAACTACGAACTTATCAGTATGGGACTTGAGTACGCGTAGAAACTCTGAAATCCTGGCCATGTACGATTTTCAAGCGAAACTCGGATTGGCACCCACTTCATTTCGTCTACCCCTAGTGCACGCAACACCAGATGGCAGAGGAATACTTATACTCCTTAGGTGCAGACATTTGGACATGTAAGGCAATGGGAGGTTGTACTTCTATTTGTGACTTATCGATGTTTTATAGCTACTACAAGTTCATGCTATTTCAAATTTATCCCTCGGATGTGGAGGCACAACTATCAAAAATTGCCGAGATGCATATGGATTGCGACTTCTACGGCTGCTCATTCTCAGACAACAAGTTGATACATCTGCGGGATAACCAACTCAGCATATGGCACTATGAAGTGGACACGCTGATAACCACCGGAATAGGTAGAGGTTACAATCATGTAGTTCTTTTTTCTATCCCCCTGCTGCGGCTAGTTGGCTTATCCTTTCGAACAGATTTTGGTCTCAGACAGGATTATAAGCGTTTTACGAACTTCTGGTGTCTTAATCTGGCCCACAAGTTTCACGTCTGTGGCCACGCCATCATTTCCTTTATCTTGTGCTTTCTTCGTTGGAGGCGATGACAATCCTTCCACTGGCCTCCGGTGTGGATGGTATTCTGGAACCCCTCAACGACACCTTTTCGAAATTTCGTTTGACTCCTTTCTCCGTCGTTATGAACTGGTTATTGATGACGACTTGACAAGCCCCTCGATGATAGAGCTGGCAGTCCTTCCCGATCACGAGAGTCCGATTTACGAGCCCTATCGTCTCTGCAACAATACAGTCGTGAGATGGTGGAATCATGACGGGAGGATTGATGCAAAGGCCTTCAGTATTCCATCATCTCCCAGCGGTTCTGAATGTGCCATCAACACCACTTTCCTTTGTGCAGTTGATTCTTACACACAATCCAGTTTTTGTCCTTTCTCTGGACGACTTGCTTACATCGACTCATCAATTGACGAAATCAAAGTCCTTGACTTTCTTTCTGTACCACCATCAATGCGACCTTTCTGAACTAGTAATCCGATTAATTACAAATTGCGTCTGACCAGTAACGTGGTGATGGCATTGCCTCCGATACTGTTCAGAGCGTCTAGAAATCTTAGGTGATTACTTGTAGCTCGTATCTCTCCATCTCATTTGAATACATACAAAGTCACGACGATACACGGATTTAATAGCAGCAACTAATATCGCACCAAAGGATTTAGTACCAGAATCTTTTATGTACATAAAGCGCACTCAACACCACAGGCGTCCTAGGCCTCAACGGTGGTTTTTGCCTCGACAACCAGTAGATCGTGATGATCCACAAATACTCGAACACACAACGATTCGGAGAATTAACCAACTCTCCACACCACACCATCCTCGTTCTCATACAGTAATCACTTTCCCCCGTTTCTTCCAATCCCATCCCCTCTCTTCCCGTCCTCATCCTCGTCGAAGTAATCCACATAAGCAACAACGAAGACGAAGCGTATATTTTTGAATCAGTTGCGACAAAAGGCACGCCATCCTTCCCTGTGCTCGTCCGCGTACGCCCCGTCGACGACGGCATACGAATATCCGACACCCCACCTCCAAAGTCATGCATTCCTTGACCAGAAGACACGTCAGATTAAAAAGACGAAGTAGCAGAATGTAACAATAGGCGGTCTCGTCCGAGTAGGAGAAGGACTCTGCCATACCACCGAGAGCCATGGAGACTGCCTCGACATTCTTTCTCAATGTTCTCGCCCAAGGCGCCAATACCTTGTCTTTCTTCTCATCCTTATTCGCCTTTTCCTTGGTATTTTAGATGGGGGCGAGTGCTATAGGCGCAGTGAGAGGTGTAGGCGAGAGTGCCGTCGCAGTACCCGTCGCGATCATATCACCCAAAGTCCCAAACCCGACTCCAGACATAGTACTCATCTGCCCCAAACATAGCATCCGGTCCCCGTCCCAATTCTCACCATCCTAACCCTTGTTGTTGAAGTCATACTTATCGAGATCAAGAATGAAGGCCTCGCGTACCTTTTATGTAAGAACTTGGGACCCTCGCAATTACGTGGGATGTGAGAAGCATCTATCCATAGGTTGTGGACGACAAACCAGCACCATCACCATCACCGCTGACAAGCGGCCTCGTTATACTTTCGAGGGCTGATCGTGTGTGATTCTGACCTTAGATATGTGTCTGATTCTGAGTGTTGTTGTTGGAAGGACTTAGGACACCAACCAGATCAACATCTTGATCAACGTCCTCGTTTAGACTGTTTCAGAAAAGCAACTTCAGAATGGATAACACCAATGATTTCATTTTCTACATACGCTGATCAATTTTTTTTCATACAGTGAAATCACACCCTTGCCATCGCGATGTGTCGATCTCCCTCAGAAAGTTTCCGTCGGTATATGTTTCGACTTGAGAACGCTTCTGAAGAGAGAAAATGTCAATGGGCCAATCCGTTCGTCGGACAAATGCTACTACGTCGATTTTGAATCACAAGAAGTGACTAAAAGATGTATGGATCACATACTTGGTCACCGATTCACAGGCGCTCGGGCATCTGGAATGACAACAAGGTTATTTCGGATTGAGTCTCAACTGGAAAAAAAGGGTGTTTATAGCCTGTAGTATGTCCCTGGTGTGCTCTCGTTGGATAATCTGCTAATGTTTGCATTTCCAGCATTTTGTTTGGGCGCCTGACATATGACAATGGTGACGAGGCTTTCTGGGACGCGCATCTGTGAAGAGCACTTTTCTTTGCAATCTCCCATGTTCGTTGCCAACCATATCATCTAAACGAGACTTTCTCGACGCTTTCAGTCCGTCCACTTGTCAATATCGCCTTGTTCTTGTCTTCGATGATTTCAGTGAACTACAGCGTGCTCCGACTAGCGTACGGGATGATTTTCTTCGTGCTTTCCGAGAAATAAGCAACAACAATAGTGCCTATGCCGTTATAATTATAGTTGCCGCTGGGATTTTGAGTACTAATCTTGCATTTGAACATGCACAGATTGATAGATATCTATCGCCGTTCAACCATCCTTATTTAACGTTGGACGAGACCAAGGCTCTTTTCCATGAGGATCATCTCATTCTTATTTATTGAAGGCGATGTTGTTGAGGATTTATGGAACAGGTCGAATGGGTACGATCCTAAGCTTTACTGAGCTCGGTGGCTCAATTTATGATTTTTAGCCACCCGATCTTTTTGTAGGCGCGTTACAAACAACACAAAGTCATTGCTGGACAACAAAATCTGTCGTATCTCAATTGAATTCGTTTTCCTGTTGTGCGGCTACACCAAGAGATGTATGTGTACAGCTTTCCGATTTGTGGTTGACTCACTTCGACGCGCCGACGCTGAGGCTTCTGTGAATCTACTGCGATCTCGTTTCCTTGGATTTTTGACGATGTGGCTTTGAACGAAGACGAAGCTCTCTCACAACAGATGGTGTATTAATAAAACTGGATCCTACTGTGCCAGTCTACCGTATGGCCTCGACTCTTGTGGACGTTAATTCAGTGGGAAGTCATTTCCAATAAGTTTCTGAATGCTATTTCAGAATTCCGGAACATCCCTCTGTGTTTTGACTGCTTTACTTACGTCATTCAAATTCTTCAACATGAAGCTCATTCGCTTGGTGTCTTTGCGCTCGTACAAGTTGTCCAAGGTCAACATTGACGGTTCCACCGATGTCCAAGTTCCACGAGAAAGTATCTACATTGCAGAACTCATGAGGGTTTTCTCGAACTGGCTACGGTGGAATTACGGTTGGACTGGTACTGGTCAATGGCTTATAAAAACACCACTCAAAACTTTGTTAACTCGCACATCGAGAAGATCGTTGAATGTAAGACCCTTCTCAATGCCGACGAGGCCTGGGTCGTCCATTTCACTCGTGAAGATGATTATTTTCCTGTTTGGCAATATGAATATATTAGGGTTGTGCATTTCGAGCACGATTTGGAGTTTACTGAAGTATTGATGATAGCGCGTTGGAAGGATGGTGATCGTGTTCCTCGCAAAATTTCCACTCTAATTTTTGTGGTTTCTGTAATTAGCGTTGCATGTTTAATTGGTGCGGCTCCATCAATGACTTCATTTAGCTATCCATCAGTGGACAATACCGAGTCGTGTATCTGCCCTTGTGTAAATTAAAACCTGATATCGGGTCAGAGACTCCTTTTGCGCAGTTCCAAGTAAAATTAGACATTGGGTCCGGGACTCCGGACAGACTTATTCTTTGCAATTACGACTTACACCCACATTCCCATATTAAGCCACACTGGACACCACCCGTCTTCGCTTCAGCACTTCATATCTTTTGGAGAAAAAATGGCATCTTAACAGTCGAACGGAAGGGAAGAGGCTAAACAAACCTGATTGGAAGCAGCGAAAGGCAGATGATCCCAACGAGCACCGCCACACAAGATATCCAAACCTCTCGCAAGAGCGATGTTGAATTTGCAGCGAACAATATAGTTGAAATGATGAGACAAGCCACGCCCAACCCCATCGAAATCAACGGGGTGTTGCCAAATGTGAGCAGAGTGCCAAGTATGCTGAATCTTGTCTTCACGGTCGAGACAAACTTCGTAATATCTCAGGGGCTGAATGGGGCCAACCCTGAAAGAACTGCAAATGCATTCTCGAAACCAGTTGTATCGCTCTTTGAAGGGAAATGGGCTTGCATGTCTTCCATGAACTTTCGCATGTGTTGCGATTGAACTCCAGGTTGTTCTCTGTTTCCTATTTGCCCGCCTGGGGAAACTTCTGGGCTGTTGTTCGACTCGATGCGACTGAGGCCTCCTTCAACATCAGTCTTTATCTGCGTGGTAGTATTGAGCAGTAATGTGTTGTCTTGGATTCGGCGTTGGAGTAAGACGGCATGAATGACACCAAGGGAGGTGCCAACAACGTCTAAGATAAGGCCAACAAAAGCGAAGACATTTGATATCCGACCCACGGTGCTATCTGCGGGAAGGGTGAGGGTGAATGTGATAATCTGAGCTTGGATGCCAGCAATGAAGGCAGCCTGGAATACATAGATGTTGGAAGTGAATCAACTTTGGTTTATGATAAATTGGAGATTTCTATGACCCACAACTACGATAAGTGCGTTCACAGTGTCCACTACTCCTTTGTCTTCATTGATGTCTTCTTGTATCCAAGTGGACCACCTCTTCAGAGTGTATAGATTTGATTGGTCCATTTGGTGATACTACGTTGGTGGAAGCCCTCTCAACGGGTGAAGAGTGCCGAGAATGTCAAGCTCTCACTTTCTTAAAACTTGAAATACCTGATAACGCGAGGCCTGTCACAACCCTCCTAAGATCGTAGGTTTGAATAGCGACTTGAAATCATATTGCCATTGACAAGCGGAATGTTCGTGGACTACATGAGTAGAGCCCGTGATCAGGGGCCACCACCAATCATAAGAACATTTCGAACATTTTCGAACTTCGCAAATACCAATGTACTGTCAGGTTGTCAGTGTCATTCTCTAATGAAAGTGCGGACTAGATTTAGTCTTATTGGTTTCCCAAGGACTATTTCACAATTCGGTTCAAGGGTGCATGTGTTGCAGAAACGCCAATCTCTTCAAAACCAAAAAAAATGAGGCGGGACTATGTATCGTTGTCCTGATAGATTGAAAGTTGATTTCAATGATTTTGGCAACGCCCACAATTTCTTGTTTAGGAATCGTACTCGCAACAAGAGTTATGTAATGTTCTCTGCAAAGGACCAAAGAAATGTATTTCTGTATAAGTATTTTGTTCCGCTGTCCCAGCTAAACCTGTGTTTTCCATTTGACGGGCCTTCCACGACGGCATGGCAGCGAGAATATCAGCAATCTCAACTCCAACTTGCTGCCAAACGAATTGTTGTTGCCTAATAATATTGCGATTTCGGCCATCACGTTTATGTAATCTGAGGGAATGTTTGCTTTACTGCCGTGAAGCAGTGTATTGCACCGCATCTGTCCTTGTCCTCAGCACTCGATGTCTCTACTCGACACACTCCCAGAAGAACTCCTCGAGACCATTCTCGCCAATGTTATCAACCCAATCTCACCACACTTAAAAAAACCCCTCCGCCTTGTGTCGAGAAGATTCCACAGGATAAGTACACCTCTCTACTTCTATACCATCCATCTTCGTTCCCAAGCCCAACTAGACGGCCTCCTCGTCTTAGCGCTCAGACATAATACCAATCTCGCCTCCCACATCCGCAAGATTATTATCGAGGGCGTATGGACCGAAGCTGAGGCGTTGTTTAAGCTTTGCCGTCAGTTTGGCTCGTTGAAGATTCTGGATATGACTATCGACCCACCACCACCTTCAGATGAGCTTGTAAAGTACTGGCTTTCACACCTCGGCATGGGTCCAGCCAATAATGTTCGTGTAAATATCACGGGCACCTCTTCCGATGGCGAGGATTTCTGCAAACATTTGCACGAGCTCACTTCAGTTACACATTTGACGATCAGAAAATCGAGTCATGTACATCTCACGCAAACGAAACCTCGATTAGTGCTTTCACAACTTGCAAGGGCAATTAAGGCTTGGAAGGATCTCGTATGTCTCTATTTCCTTTTCATTTCACAATCTAAAACATGGTGTGCTTTCAGGAATATGTTAACCTAGCCTTCATCCTCTCGGATGATCCAGGCAGCACCATGGTTCCTCCAGGTTTTCCACTTCCAGCCCCACCAACAGCAGCTGCCTCCCCTCTATCCCACCTAACTCACGTCCTAAGCACACTCCCAAACCTACGTACATTCGCTACTCGCCTCCCTGACGCCTGGAACGAAAACATTCTCTGTGTCAGTCGGAACCCTGTGCTTGAGAGGATTGCGATAGAAGATTTTTCTTCTTCTACTGGCCATGGCTACGAACATGCGTACCGTTATGGAATGCATGGGAGAGGCCATTTTTTGAATGAGGCAAAGAAACACCCGAGATTGCATGCGTTGATTCGGGCTGGTACTACTATTGACTCTGGGTTTGGAAGGTTTGTTTGCTTGCTTTATGTCCAAACCGACTCTGATCCCCAGCCCGCAACACCCTACAGCTCCACACCTCCACAAACCACGCCTCTTTTTACACCACCACCACCGCCAAGCTCTCAAACTAGTACTAGCCAGACTTACGTTTTCTCGTGCAGCAGTATTGTAGCACAATCCCAACGTGTTAATGCTGGTGTTGAAGACTTGAATAATGGTTTCCACAACCACGACCATAACCCGCCCTGGCCTCACCCCCGGCCCTGGAGCACGTCGTTGTCGTCGAACCAGACTTTCCACAACCACGACCATAACCCTCCCTGGCCTCACCCCCGGCCCTGGAGCACGTCGTTGTCATCGAACCAGACTTTCCACAACCACGACCATAACCGGCCTTGGCCTCACCCCCGGCCCTGGAGCACGTCATTGTCGTCGAACCAGACCCCGTCTCAACATCCGAGTCATTTGTCTTCGTCTTCGTCTCGGTCACGTCCAGTTTCTACGTCGTCGTTGACGATCCAGTCCAGCTCGACTCCGTCTCAGCATCATTCGTTTTCATCTCCGTCCGGGTCTCGGTCGCGTCCAGTTCCTTCTTTGGGTTCGGGACCAGATACTTTAGCTGACAAGATCTCGGACCCGGTCCTAGTTTCCACCTCGGCAGACACGCCCGGCCCCGGGCCTTTACCACGTCCTTCTACTTCAAACAGGCGAAAGAGGACTCTGCCGCGGCGGGAGAGCGGGGAGGACAAAAGTAAATTTTTTTCCAAGTTGCACCTACTGCTGGCGTTTCTGACATGAACAGGTCTCGACTACTTGCTCATGCTGCTGGTCCTCTGTCTACTACTCCTCATCATCATCTCCCTATGGGCTAGGGCAGGCAAGGCCGAGCATCCGAGTTTTCCCCAGTTTTTCCTCCCTCAGTTGTTTTGATGTTACAAGTCAATTCAGATCAAAGTCTCTTTTTTGATTTCGATATGGCTTTTTTTACACGCAGAGGAGTGGGAGTGGGAGGTTTCTTTCGGAGGAAGACTCTTTGGTGATTCGAGAATCAATGGTTTTAGGTACTGGAGTGTGGTTTTTCGTTTTTGTAAATCTCTCAAGTGAGTCCCTCCTTGGAATTCTTAAATTCTATTACTTCCCGAATCGGAGGTCAACTCGAGGAAATATTGAGATAATGTATATCAGGGTGATGCGAAGAATCAAGTAGAGTTTTGTATCGCTAAATAAATCAAGGTTGATGGGCCATCCGAACAGATAAGCATCTAAACCCTCTCTGGACGCTTCACAAACTTCCAATCAGGTACTTGGCCTCTCCAATACGGCTTGTTCGATGAAGTGCAGCAAGCAAGAGATTCGGTCCCCATGAACAAACTTGAAACCCTCCTTCGTGCAGCAATTTGACGATTCTTTTCTTTGCACCGTTACTTTTATATTTCTGCCTTCGTGAGGCTCATCGGATGCATTTGTGGCTGGCTTCGCCTTGACCTAGATGCAATCACTTGTCTGTCTTTCCCTCCAATGAGCTGCTAGATCAAAGCCGGGTGTGACCCTCTCTCTCGTACCCCGTCCCATGTCGGCACCATAGAATCTCAAAGTACGAACCCGTATATACCATCAAAACAAGAAGTGTCGACATACCCATGTCGACTTTGAAAACGTGTGTTGTTGAGAGTATAAAAGTGATGATTGAGTTGAGTCACAATATAGCCGAGATTTCAGTCGGTTTCTGCTCATGCCTTGTGTGTGTTTCCTCGAGCACGAATCGAATCGCTGACCTCTTCTATTCATGTCTAAATTAGTATAATGAGGTATGAGGTTGCGGAGCAAACTCAGCCGCTGCAGTGGGAGAGGTGGCGATGGTGAAGACGAAGAGTAAGGAACATGAGTGGTTGGGGACGAGAAACTTTGTCATTAAAGACACCCGGTTCAGAGTAGCAAGAGATGCGTTTACTTCTTCACTGCTGTTTTTCAGTTGAACATATTAAGCCCATTTGTATGCGGTTTTGATATCCTTGTCGGGCAGTTTTTTGTGGGCGCCAAATTGGCATCTAATTTACTAGGGTTTCCCTACATGGCTTAGAACTCATGCACCTACTCAGATTTCGAAGCGAGCCTTCCCCCGCTTGCGAGCGGATACATACTGTAATGCACACTTTACTTTTATTAGAAATTGTCAGACTGTCTATTTGGAAAAACTCGTAAAATCGTCGTCAGACATTATCATTGCGTTCTACATAACACACACACAAAAAAAATGTACCAAGTGTGAAACATTCGTTCAGGAAAAAGCACCAATAAAAAGCATAAAAAAAAAAATAGAACACGCTTACGCTCTATACCTATGCCTCCCCAACAACCACCACCACCTTCTGCCAATCTCCCTCCTTCAACCTCTCCTGCACCTTCTCCACCTCATTCTCCCAATTCGTCCTCAGGCAGAACCACGTCCCCAGCAGCGAACAATACACAAGCGAAATTGTGAGGCCTATCCACAGCCCATGCAGCCCGTAGTGCAGGTGGAAAGCCAAGTAAATGCCAATGGGGATGCCGATAATATAGTAGGCGCTTAGGTTGAGTAGTGCACCAAGGAACTTTTTTTTGTTTTGGGGTTGGATGTCATATGTTTTTTTTTTGATTGGGGGAGAAGAAATTGCTTACCTGCTTGCCTTGAGCTCTTAGAATACCACCTGTGACGGCGGATATGCCATCAAAGACTTGGAACAAGGCGACGAGAGGCAGGATGGAGGCTACGAGTGCGACAACTTGTGGGTCGTTGTTGAACATGTACGCCCACGAGTAGCGGAAGGTGAGAAACAATGTGCTGTGTTGGTTAAAAGAGTCAACGTTTTTTTTTCATCCGAGAGGAAGAGAAAAAGAAAACTAGAATCGTACCTGGTAACACAAGCGATGGAAATGGCGAGTATGATGGACGTATTGGAAGCTAATTTTGCTCGTTGGGGTTTACGATTGCCGAGAAGGTTGCCAATGCTATTTCAGAATTTTTTTTTTTCAGACGATGGTGGGGGGTGTGAGAACACCGAATCTTACCGAACGGCTGTAGCGACGCTGAGAGCAAAGGGCGCTTGGAAAGTCGTAGATGCCGAGACTAGCAAAACGGATTGAGTTGCAAGTGCGACTGGACCGAGTCTATTTTTTTTTGTTACCATCGATGAATATAAAAGGAAAGGGGGTTCTTCTTACAATGAAGCCGCCAAAGCAATCAGTTCCCAAGCCCACCATTCTGACGCCGTCTGTCCGACTGCACTCAATCCCAAATGCAACAGCATGCCTAGGCCCGAAAACATCCTCCTCGAGAGCGGATACCATGCTGTACGAGGAACGAAGAATATGCCGTAGATGATGGAGAGGAGGGAGATGAGGTTGAAGGAGATGGCGGTTGCGATGGGCGCGCCGATGAATCCTAGACGGAAGGGTTGGGGGCCCCATACTGAGGAGGTGTTGTGAGGATAGGGTGGAAGAGAAGAGAAGAGAAGAGACGAACCGAGGAGATAGTTGAGTAGGGCGTTGATGGGTGCGACGATGACGACGATGCGTGTTGGGACGGCGAATAGGCCTGTCGTGATGATTAGAGATTAAAAATAGCAAAAGATTGAGTATGTACCTTGAGACTGAAAGTATCGTCTTATACCAGCATTAAAGTTTGAGAGGAACGATCAAAAAAGTAACTCACCGGCTGATGCAGTTGAAAGCGTAAGCTACGAATTTCCAAATTCGGGTGTACAAAAGGAGTTAGAAGCGCGGCACGGGAACCGAAAAAGGCAAGCAAGACGGGCTTACCAGGCAGGCCGATTGATACCCAACGCAAATAGACGGCGGCAAGGTGGGCGACCTCTGGATCTTGTTTGAGGAGGAGAAGAATAGATTCGGCGTTGAACCAGATGAAATAAGTAGGCTGTAAATCGTGTTGATCGATTAGGAAGAAGAATAAAATAAGAACACATACGACAAGACAGGCGGTCATAACGACGGCTGTAAGTGCGTCAGTGGCGGAGCAAGGTTTTTTTTAGCAAGTGGCGATTAGAGTCGAATGACGGGTTAACAACTCACTCATGCGCTGAGACCAGAGTCCGACGAGTTCGGGATGAGGAGAGGTCCAAGCGGATGGGAGGAGAGTGTCGAGAGCGTTAGCCATGCCTTGGATGATGCTGAAACCGGATACGCTAGCGGTCATTGATCCAAGGGAGATGGCGGCAAGTGCGGATGTAGATATATGGCCGATGGACACAACGGAGACAACGACGAGAGAGTACTCAAGAACATGTGTGCTGGATGGTGTGCGGATTGAAAAAAATTATTTCATTCTGCAAGATGGACGTACCCAAAGACCGGCAAAGCGTACTTTGCGAGGATAAAAAGCTCCTCCCAGAACATGAAATAACTATCTACATTGTCTATAGTTTCTTCGATGCAAGGGACGGGAGGATTGCTCAAGAGAGGAGTGATCTCAGTAGGCAACAGCGGTTGGGCACAGGGTCGAGCAATGGTGGGATGAGCAGGGCGGTAGTAGGTTTTGTCAGGATGGAGAGTATCAGTGTCCGAGTCCAAGTCTGATTCATTCTGGCGCAGAGAGGACACTATGGCATAGTCTGAAGGTAACGACGAGGGTCCTTGGTAGTGGGCATAAGTCGAAGACATGATTCGAACCGCTCAACCACTGCTTGATATATCCGCCATGGATCACCCGGTCCGATCATTCCACCTTTCGGATACGTGACTGATCATCCTGTCTTGACCACCATGCCGGACGGGCCTCTCCTCAATTCTGCTGCACCAAGACACAAGGAGCCCACAGAGCTAGACAAACTTCTCAAATGGCAACAGGAACGGATGGCCAGAAAACTCAGAGGCGAATACGAGTCTGCCGTTCTCCACCTTTCTGAAGTCGTATGTCGTTCTGTTTTTTTGTTGTTGAATATCCTTAGGCCATAAGTAGGTCACCGGTAACCTAAAAACTCCACTCAGCATCTCTGCTGTTCGCGTAGAAGGAGCGAAATATACCCGGAGGTCTTTCCTTGGTTCCATTGTGGACCCTTCCATTTCTCCCGGTCACAAGACCAGCACCCTAGAAGATGTCCTTCACACCACTAGACACATATCAAACGCACTCAAAAAGACAGACATTTTCGCTTCTATAGAAACCTTTGTCGACTTTCCTCGAGACCCGCTTGCTGGACCTAATGATATCGATATAGTCCTGAGGACAAAGGAAAGAGGTCGTTATTATCTTTCGAGTTCGACAGAGTTGGGCAATAACGAAGGTAGCGCAGTGAGTCCCTTTTTCATTAATTCCCATTTTCTCATCCTGAGAGCGTATTGTCCCCCAGAGCGCCTCAGCTCGCATTCGTAATGTCTTTGGCGGCGCAGAGACGTTCGATGCCAACATCTCCATGGGCACTAAAACACGACGCGCCTTCCGTGGTGCATTCACCGTCCCGATCTCGTCCGACATGAGCACCGTCGCAGAACTCTCCGCTTATGGTATAGAGCGCGATTTAACCACGTATGCGAGCTGTTTCGAGGGTCTGAGGGGGTCCAAAGCTGCTATTCGGGTGCGTTGATTGTCTTCTATCTGTATTTTATATATATACCTAAACATTTTATATACAGCACGGCTCACCGACGCAACAAGGTCTTCACGAATTCACTTACGATGCCGTCATACGACATATCGCTACCCTCACACCCAGCGCATCGATCAGCATGCGCCAAGCGGCCGGCACGTCCATCAAATCTTCCTTGTCTCATGCGTTTACGTACGACACACGGGACGACAAGTTGGCTGCTACCAGAGGCGCATATGGGAAAATCTATCAAGAACTGGCTGGGTTGGCGCTCGGTGGTGATGCCCATTTTTATAAAGTCGAGGCGGAGGGACAGGTGTCAAGAAAGCTTTGGGAGAGAAGTGGTGTGGTGAGTTGGATTTTTCTCTATGTGCTGGTTCAATTTGAACAAGTGCAAATAGTCAGTTTCGTTGGCTGCTAAATCGGGCTTGATGTGGGGATTTGGCGAGGATACATCAAAGACACTCTTTTCGGATCGATTTCAGTTGGGAGGTCCTACTTCAGTGCGTAGTTTCAAGGCGAATGGTATGGGTCCGAGGGACAGAGGTGCGTTGTCAGCCCTTCGTTTTGTTCAAAGAATTTACTTGCTGCAGATGATTCGATAGGCGGACAATTGTACTACTCTGCAGGGATAAGCACCATTTCTGACCTCCCTTTGAAAGCACATTGGCCAGTTAAGGTGCATGCCTGGGTGAATGCCGGAAGGCTTGACGAGGTCGATCAAAGTTTGTTCTATTTACTCGTCCTTTTCTTCACAACCTATTCATTTACATTAAAACAGAAAAACCTCTGAAAGACACCATCCTTCATTCCATCTCCCGTCCGTCCATCTCAGCAGGCGTGGGCCTTATATATCGGTTTGACCCCATTCGTGTAGAGGTGAATTTTGGAGTGCCTTTGGTGGCGAGCAAGAGCGATGGTGCGAAGAGGGGGTTGCAGGTCGGTATGGGATTGGAGTTTATGTAGAGGAAGCAAAGACATTTTTGGTGGGTGTAGATTTTGTGGTTGGATTAGACAATACGATGCGGCCAGACAGAGTGATACCCTTTCAAATCAGACCGTCCAGCCTGTTCTGCAAAGCGATATAGACGTTTTCGTAGCATGTCTCGATGGAACGGAGGTATTCGTCTGTATTGTGATCGGTCATATTTCCAGCAGGGACATCAAGCTAAAAAAATTTTAAAAAAAAATAGACATTGTTAGCATTGCGAGACCAGAAAGTGACTATGGCACACCGTGAATGATGGAGCGTATAATGGAAATCCGGAATGATGTGGGATTTCAGTTTCTATGTCGAGTGGGTTATCGAGCTGTATATACGGAATGCTAGATTAAATTTTTGGCAAGATTAATAAATAATAATAAAACGAACGGCGATCGAGGTCAAGTAAGCCCATGCCCTAGCTGCGTTTGGTGAGTTGTATCCACCTTTTTGATTTTTTGGGAATAAACAAAAACGAATTCATTCGATTCGAGGGGACGGACTTGCCACCACCAAGCAACAGCTTCTTCCCCTTCCACTCCCTCGCCATCCTCTGCACACACCACCCCAACGACCCCGCCACTTCTCTATCCAAACACCAATTAAACATCGCACACGGATCGCCTGCGAGTGCGTCTACGCCGCATTGGATGATGAGAAAGTCGGGCAGGAAGATGTGCTTGACAATGCGCTCGATGATGGGCCAGATGCGGAGGTAGGTTTGGGAGGATGCGCCGGGTTTGAGGGGGATGGAGAGTGTGAATGGGTCGAAAGGAGTAGGAGAGGAGGAAGGGGGAAGAGAGGCATGAGGGGAGGGCGGGAAGAAGCCTTTGGAGGTGTGGTGGATGCTTAGAGTCTTTTTGGATGCAGCTGAGATGGTCGCGTTGCTCGTTTAGAGGTTTTACTTACTCACCAGGATTTGAGGGGTATTATTAGATGATTTTGGGGAATAAAAAGCTTCTGATACCGCATCTGAGAAGTGGAGGTCTAGGTCAAGATACATCACGCGGGCTCGACGTTTCCTGCTAGAACCCTCCTCCTCCTCCTCCTCCTGATGTGATGGTACTGAAATTGAAGTCGTAGGGGATTCCCGGATGACACTGCGCTTCAGAGCCAAGATGGCCAGGATACAATCGGCGACGTAACAGAACCCCGAGGCCTGATCTTTGCGTGCGTGGTGTCGCCCGCCATCCCAACAGATGGCGATGTCGACTCCGGCTATGTTTTGTTGTAGAGCGGTCGCTGCGGTTAGTGTGGCGCCTCCTACTAGTTGAACGTACTCTGAAAGACCTGGGAAGAGAGGACAGTCCTAGAGGAATTATCAAAATAAAGACTGGGAGAAAAAAAGGTAGGTAACATACATCTTCTAATCCAAATTCGTTGTCGAGTACGTCGAGTTCCAATCTTTTAGTACTATCTCGACTGAGCTGCAGCACCGTTTCGAGATAATCACGAGTGTGATACGCCGCCAGGTCTTTATACGTCGCTTTTCGTGGCGTGACTATCTGAAGGCGCCGGGTTTGTGAGAAGGTGGGGATCATGAGACCGAGAGAGTTGATGAGGGAGTGTACGATTAGGGACCTGTTCTTGTTGGAGGGAAGGAGGGAGGATATCTTTGGTGGGGAAAAAAGGGTGATCAGAGAATTGCTGTTGTGCGTGAGGAGGATAAGGATACCTTGGCCAAGTCTTGAGAGATGACATAGACAACTCGTTCTGCCTCCATAGTCCTATTGATGTGTCAACTGCCAACGAATTCGCCCCCCCAGCTCACATTTTCACACAAAAAAAGGTCTGGGCAATCTCATACAGGAGAAATGCTCACATTAAACCGGAAACGACACGAGAGGGAGCAACATGAAGGTCGTGAGTGAAGGTCTCTGAACATGTTTTTTTTTGTTGGGACCTGGTCTTCCAGAAAGGGAAACTAGAATGTGAAATTGCAACTTGGAGGACAAGATAAACCTTCTGAAAAACGTCCTCGAATTCCGAAAGCGTTTACTCGATTACCTACTACCGTATCTTCAAATGTTCAGATGATACCTTTTCTATCAAGCTTTGGACTGAAGCTGCAATGCACCTCATCATTGATGCGGAACTCAATGCCTAGAAGAAAATATGCACCCAGATCCAGACACTGGCATCTTCCTCCCAAATCTGTTGACCAACCCAGATACTCGCTTTCTTCCTCATTATCCTTGCCAGTCATCCATGCATCCATGCATCGTCCTCCCACCAAGATTTATATCCCAACAGTTGCTCGCTACATTACAGCTCCGGTTGCGCAAATCCAATTTCTAGATGAAAATGTTTACAGCGCACTCATAGGCTATGGTCCTAAGTCTGCTGTTCGTTTTTTGGTCCGATATCTGTTCTTGGAGATTTCAAGCCAACGAAAGACGCTGCTACCTCAGTTGGACAGTACGACGCGCACTCCAGTTGAACAGATTCTGGACAGCTACAAGAGGACTCACAAACTCAATATTTCGGATTTTTTGACCCAGCATAGTCCACCGATTCCGTTTTTCGAATGGGACACTAGGTGAGATATGAGGCCTGAGGTGCTGCAATGGGTAGCATCAGCGCTCCATGATATTCATCTGTGACCACCTTCTTTCTTCTTTACTTTTAATTATTGATGATTCTACTTCTAGCCGTGTCTTTACTTTTCTCCAATTTTTTTTGAATATATGGTCATCAGTGTCCAATGATCTTGTTTTCACAGGAAAATATGATATATCCTGGTAGATGAGAACGGAAATGCCATCAGAACAGATTTCGGCCTTTCGAGGATCATGGAAAAAAAGCTCATAACAATATGACAGTCGGCACCTCATTCTTTGCTAGATCGACTCGATGGATGGTGCTAGAGTTGCTTTTGGCTCTCATCGAAAACGATGGTGGTGTTCAGCCAATCTCGCCCGCAAGCGATGTGATTCCGTTTGTTGTACCCGCATCACTCAAATGACCATGCCGACATCCCAAGCCCTTGCAGGAGTAGCAAATGCCTATTGAGAGTCGATTCCGAAGGTGAGGAAGCATTCTTAAGTTGTTGGATCAGTGCTGGAGTCCAGATCTATCTCCAGGAAATAAAACAGCTCAAATTATCCGGAAAGCATTACATTCTATAAGTAATCCACTTCTTGAGTAAGTTCCTCCAATCCATGTGGCACAACTATTTGTTTGATCAATTCCAATTCCTTCTCCTTCATCTCGACCATCTTGTTAACTGCAAAAACCATATCGTTGTCACGAGAGTGATACGCGTTTGCCTTCATCACGGCAATGTCTGCCAGCGATGCGAGAACAACCCCCCAGTGGGAACACGAACATGCCAACATGTAGCCTCGCCGGAGCAAACTCACTGGCAATATCTTCGATACCCTTGCCTTGGCAGGTATAATACCATGAACCGTTGGGTTTTTCGTGGAAACGGCGGTCATTCTCAGCTGCCTTAAAAAACTTCTGCAGCCACTTTCTCTGCGTGCCATAGCAGACAAGTCGACAAGTGCCGCACCTCCACAACATAAAAGCCTTTCCTCTCTTCCTTAGGGATTAATGTGGAAGCGGCCTCCTCCCAAGATTGCTCATAATTCTGCGGAAGAAATCAACTCTAGTCAAAACGTCAAGCGAATGCACTGAACGGTGTCACTGGCAAGTTTGAAGGTAACCTCTGAAAAGAGGATTGACGAACCAATCCAGTCGCAAATTAGCAGCCTTTTATTCAACGACATATACTTGATTGCATGACCTTGATCCTGTATGAACCATTTAGAATGCTGGAAGGAGCTAATCCTTCCACGCCAACGACAACATTTTGG
>QDKV01004955.1_pt1 | contig 20091 bp, 24 predicted proteins | sample 1861101 | NCBI WGS metagenome assembly QDKV01 (sample SAMN04275158, study PRJNA302643) | Fungus metagenome, whole genome shotgun sequencing project. | isolation source: fruitbody | host: Mallocybe terrigena | place: Sweden | collected 2013 | reverse complement strand
GCAATTAACCCTGAATCAACTACAACCGGATAGAATCTTTGATACCCCTTTATGTGTTTGCCTAACTTTTCGAGGTTGTTCTCCTTTTTTTTCTGGTATAAAAGGCAATTGTATTTTCAATCCATCTCCAAGCTTTCGAAAATGTGCTTGGAGTGCTCCATGATTTCCTCGAATTTGTTCACTATATTTGTTCTTGGAACAAAACGGCCATCTGTTTCAGTTTGTGAGTTGTATTTCCTGGCCATGAAGCAATTTCGACTGATGGTCTTCCGTAGCTGTTACGTGGGACACTACAGTCTCTGATATACTTTTGTGCCTTTGGGAAAAAGGCCACTTGCCTGAGGACTATTGAGATACTCATCGGCTCTGTACCCTAACTGGTCACCTCATTCAAGAAGGCTCAGAAACCATCGCCAATCTGGGATTAGCACCCATGGCTCATCTGTGCCTTCGTTGTCGCCGTCCAGGAGGGGTGTTGTCTTCCAGTAAGTTGTAACTACACTTCTTATTATTATCTAACCGCTTTTTTAGGTTCAAGCCCTACAACGCCAAGAACTTCGCGAAGCAGTTCTTCGAATTTATCACCTGATTCACTGTCAAAAAATACACGATCCTCAAAGAATAGTAAAAATCCTGTGGTTCTTGTGTCTCCAACAAAACGGCGAAAGATCCTTCAGTCGGACCGTGATTTAGATGTTTGGGATACATCTGATGCGAAAATTATAGGTAAGAAACTCATGTATAATCTACGTTCATCCACCTAATGTAATTCAACAGCTGCAGAGAAGGAAAAGTGGAAATCATCTGTATATGACCACTACGAAATCAGTGTCGAGCGTCTCTGTAATCCCAAAGATGGCTCCCGATCCAAGATTCGTTTCAAATTTACTTGCCGCTTCGATCCTATCAACCACGTAGCCCACTTTCGAGATCGCGAGAAAACAGCACAGGGAACAACGAATCTATCTCGTGGTATGACATGTTGTCTCAAGAGACGAAATGTCAATGGCGACAGCCCTGCAAACGCACAGCAGAACCTCCACCGCACTGTTTCTACTTACTCGGAAACCCGCCATCGCGCCCTGATTGCTTTACGGTGTGCTGCCTCCCATCGTCCATTTAACTTGGCCAAAGATCCCCTCTATCTCGAAGAGGTTGAAATGCTGCGCCCGGGTACCACAGTACCTGCACCGTCTACTGTCTCAAGGGATTTACAGACAATCTACCAAAAGGGCTCAAAACTGGTAGGTCGTAAGGTCCATCGCAGCGAACATTTTTGGCTGAGGGTTCGCAGAATACTTTGGGTCATTCTTTACTTGGTAGAAGGTCAGTCCCGCATTCTCCCGGATCAATTCCGTACCATCCTTCAGAAAACGTTGATACAGTCGACCACCATTTGATTGTTTGCACATAGAACTGCTGCCCCTCGACCTTGAAGCAGTAAGAGCGAATCAATATCGATGGCTTGGTACTCGTGAACCTTTGCGAAATGGCTGAAATGGAGGTCAGAACGATCCGATTCTTCTTTGTGCTCCTACTGGCGCAGGAAAAGTAAATTTTAACATTTGCATTGAAACACTGTACTTATTTACGTCTGCTGTTTAGACCAACGCTGCCATGCTTACAATTTTACATGAGATGTCCAAGCACTACCTCTCCGAAATGATCTCGCTTCTTTTAAGATCGTCTATATTGCTCCCATGAAGGCTTTGGTACAAGAAATGGCTGGTAACTTCAGCAATCGCCTGAAGCACTACGATATGAAGGTCGGCGAACTTACAGGTGATTCTCAAATGACGAACCACCAATTTTCCGAAGCGTCGGTTATTGTCACCACTCCTGAGAAGCAAACAGATGGACACCAGCTACACCAACTTGGTCCGACTGATTATCGTTGACGAGATCCACTTGTTGCACGATGAGTGTGGTCCTGTTATTGAGGCTCTCATCGCCAGAACGATTAGGAGAATGGAGCAGACTTTGGAATTCATGAGGTTGGTGGGTTTGTCTGCGACGTCGCAACTTTCCTCCGTGTCGACCCGACGAAAGGTCTCTTTTATTTCGACGCTTCGTACCGACCCTGCAGCTTACAGCAACAGTTCATTGGCATCACAGAGAAGAAGGCTATCAGGCGATATCAAATTATGAATGAAGTTTGCTACGAAAAGGTTCTTGATCAATCTGGCAAGAATCAAACCCTGGTATTCATACATTCGCGAAAGGAGACTGCGAGGACGGCCAAGTTTTTACGGATGTGGCGGTCGAGAAGACAATTGCACAGTTCGTAAGACCAGACGGGGCCACGAGATTTTCACCGAAGGGGCAGTCAACGTCAAAGACTCCAATTTGCGTGACTTGCTTCCATTCGGATTTGCCATCCACCGCGCAGAGATGTCGAGAGAAGACCGTGGGTTGGTGGAAGAACTATTCGCAGATGGGTCCATCCAAGTGCTTGTCTGTAATACTGCCACTCTGGCTTGGGGAGTCAGCTTACCGGCACACACCGTTATTATCAAAGGCACACAAACTTACAATCCGGAAAAAGGTCGTTGGGTTGAGCTATCCTCCCAAGATATGCTTCAGATGCTCGGACAGGCAAGTCGGCCACAATTCGACACTTTCGGCGAGGATAATACTTCATACAAGAATCTTATGTGTTAATAACATTCGAAGGGAAATCATATACTATCGTACTATTGCAAAGTTGTTGGCATGGAAATCACTGGTTGAAGATGATATCCTTGTCATTGTTCTCCCAGACGCCGATGACCTGACCGGTGCTCGTTTCCGCGACGGCCTGGCACCTACCCTCCAACGCAACTGCATCTGAGCATATGATCAGTTGATTTTCATGCAAAATGTCAACGGCTTGTCGAATCCAAATCTTGCAGTCGAAAACGGTCTTCCTACCACCATACTTGCGATTGGTGCGCATCTCCACGTCCTTCAGAACTTGGTGAACATCGTCAACCGAATTCACCTGACCTATTTCGCAGAAGGTAATGCATCTTGGGATAAATCATCCATAATACACTCACTGAGTTTTACAATGAGCCGAAGATTAACCGAATCTAAAACCCCTGGATGGGCAATTCCCTCGTATTCAAATGCAGCGGCAATGACGACACCCTCCTTGAGATTGGTGGGTATGACGAATGCCCAGTGAAAGCTATCGTCCCTATTCCTCCGGAAAAGGCAGAGACAGAGATCGTTTTCAGATATCTTCATCATAGACACTGTTGATAAATTGAGATGACCGAGGTTGTGGAGAGATATCTGGACGTGTGCTTCGGAATGGGATAGGAAATTCCTTCGACTTGTCATTTATAGTGCCTCTCAGTGGGCGCAAAATATGACAAGTCTGGATGGTTGTTGACGACTTCAAATTCCATGACCAGAATAAGTACAATGGGTAGATAGCCAAGTGGGCATGCTGCACGACATTCAGGGATCTCAATAAGATTGATTCGTTGTTACCTGTATTACATGTGGTGCATCCGGCATGATCCCCCACACAAATCCGCCTTGGTCTTGCTCTCAATTTTACCATGAAATTCTCAACAGCCCTGATCGTGCTTGCAAAGCAGGCTTTTGATGATGCTTTTGCTGAACTTGACACGCTATCGGAAGAGCTACAAGGATTCGACTTTGATCATCCGACTTCTTGGTGACAACAACTGAGGTAAGTACGAAATACTATGATATATTATATATACAAGAATCTATAAATCTAATAGTAAAAAGCTTCAGCAATACAGCAGAGGAAAAGAAGACAACGGAGAGCAACATACCGGCGGCGTCGCAAGAACATGCCATCTCGTGGCGTATTCGTCTCGGTAATTCCTACAGAGGCCGTCTCACTGCAGAAACCCTTTGTCATTTCCGAAGACGAATTCGAACTCGTGATGGGTGTCTGAGAAGTTGACACATGAACGGACAGAATATCTTTGCCACGTGTGTATATTCTCTACGTTCGTCTTTTTAGTTAAGTTGATAATTTTCACAGAGCCTGGAAACAGGAATGGATTTCCCAGCATTCTCCGAGTACCAGGACGTTTTTTCGGCTTCATTGGTATCTTCCACATTCACAAGCTATTCCTCACCTTCATGGTTACCAGGCCCACCTGCATTTTTGAAGACAGCGAAAACCATCTATCCGTATTGGAAGGAGCGGAGGATAGAGTGTAGGGGCCACCGGATTATACCGACATTAAAGGTAAGTGTCTGTCTGAACATGTGGTGAATCGAAGTCAACTATCTGTCAGGGCGATACTATCAATGAATCTTATGTCTGCTTTCGGCGGAGAAAAAGCAAATCTGTTCGTAAAACAAGAGCATCGCAAGTGACGTCGTCGGACAAGCTTGCTTGCCTGTAAATGGAATTCAGCTACCCTCTCAAGATTGCAAAGCAGCTACTCAATTGGGAAACACTGAAAACGGAGGCGACCCAACAAGCGCAAGTGGTATGGGAGAAAAGACTGTCGTTCGCGGATTTCAAACTCAAGTTCCCTTCTCTCCATGACAAAATTGACGAAGAATTACTCGTGGACAAGGAACGACCGGTAAAGCAAATTGAGTCTGCGTAAGTCCTTGAGACAGAATTTCCAATTTAACTTCTTAAATCGTGTTCCGGGGCTCAAGATCAAGACAAACGATCCAACTGTTCGTTCAGAACCTATCATACGGCCAAAGGACCGTGTTGCAGCGATTCGCGAGCAGATAGAGACAACGCTGGAATGGCAAAAGGCTATGGACCATCATTGGGATGATCTTGTCGATGTAAGCCTCATAACCTGCCTGCTTCTTAGCTTTTTCAGAATCCTTATCAAAGCCCTCTTTTTCTGTATGTGTCAAAATTTTTCAAATTTACTCCCTCTCCAGACGCTCCTTCCTGGCCCACATCCGCTTCCGATGAAACGGAATTGAATTCTTCGATCCCGAATGTCATTCGTCAACCTCGTGCTGCTCGGATGTGTTATGGCAGAGGTGGCAGAGTTCATTTGGATCGTCGGATCTCTGCCCCTCGGTCTTTCTTGAGGCGATTGCAGCGTTCATCACAACTCGGCCTCAATGAAGATGAAGATCCCGAGGATGAGGAGCAATACCGGAGATTAGAAGAGCGTTGGAGATTCGACTGGGATGATATTCCGCCGATTGGGCCTGATGGTGTTGAAGAGAACGACAGAGTTCTTGTTGACGATTATGATACAATGTATGTTCTCTTTATGGTCTCGACCTTATGAAGGTTTAACACCTTTCACCTTCAGGTTCTTGAGACATGCGATGACTCTGCACACGGAATCAGATCACATCCATCTTGTTACAGATCTTACTCTTTACGTTCTAGGACCAGAAGGTCGGCCGCAAGGCATCGTTCCTTACCAATTGGGTGTGCCGCCGATAATTATGCGCAGGGATGCGCAAGGTGTCGTTCGACCTTTCCAACCCAGCATGCCCCAGCAGGTTCACATGCTTGCCATGCAGAACGGCACCCTATACAACAACTCAAGAAGATGCAACTGCCAACTGCAACTCAACAAATGAGGATCCGGTATGCGTCCACCTACGGTACCGGTGTCCTACCTGCAACCGGCACTCCAACAGTCTCAGCTGGTGCAACTTACCGAATGGTATCGGTCGACCCGGAATTGCTGTACCTCACCTCGAGGTGACAAGCATTAGTAATCACAACATACTTAAAGATAAGTTATATAATATCTATCATACTGGTGACTACATAATTGTAGGCGACGACCGTTGTGATGTTGCCCTGTATTCTACATAAAAGAACGACAACATGATATCAAGCTTTATCTGGTCGTGCAATCTCACGTAACCTTTCCACTGATTTGTCGAGGACATACGTGAAATGGAAAATGCGGCGCACGATCATGCGGCGGCAATTGCCGCCGCACAAACCGTGACATGGCAGCGTATCCCTTCATTTTCGTCCCTCTTCGTTCAACCCCCCTTCTCAGTCTTCGACGCGATATCTTAAGGAGGACTTGCCTCCACTTCTTTTATTTTCTCTCTCTCTAATTCATTATTTATTCTTTGTAATGGCTTCAAACTGGATTCACGACATCAATGGGCCGTGTCAGTGCCCAAAGTGCCTTGGCTTCCTCCCTGTTCGTCTCGCCAAGGGTGGATTATGCCCAAATCAGTATTACATTCATGTAAGTCATTTGCTTGAGCTTTCATAGCTATATCTGATTCAGTGATGAAGTGTGCTGCATGTACATTCCATTATACCTTTATGCCAGGAATGGCTCCCCGAAATGCGATACCCTCTCTTCCCACTTCATCGTCACAGGAACAGCTACCCCTGTCCCCTTTTCTGCCCACACATCCTTCATCAGCTCCTGCCAAGAATATGGAACAATGTACTTCTCTTAGGTGCAGCCGTGTTCGCAATCGCTTCTGCACCCTCAAGATGTGCAAGAAATGCTGTACGAGTAGGCCCAGTGGGTGCAGTGTAACCTCCCATTCCACCGCAAAGCTACGACAAACGCCAGTCTTCGCCCTTCAACCTGCCTCTGGTGACACTCCTTTGCCAACAAACCGTGGGTGGGACGCTCTCGATATTCTCATCGACCACGATCCAACGATCAAACTATTTCGTACCAAAGAGAAAGAGAAGAACGCGGAGGCTCGTGAACACCAGCTTGAGGAGGAGTGCGGACAGGGAGAAGACGTTGCGCTAGCTGCCGCCATTGCAGCGTCTCTTGCCTCACCGACTCCCCCGCCATCAACGTCAATGTCTTTGACCTCAGAGATGCAATCATTCCAAGTGACTCTGCCCCCCTCAGCCCCACTTCCAACTCCTACTCTCCCTGCAGTCTCACAGAAAGCGAAGAAGTTACCGACCATAACCAACCACTTGGACAGTAACTGGCGGCGTGCATACAACGACCGCTCCAAGGATGCCCAAGCACGAAAGGGCAAGGCGCAGGGGGATTCTTCTGTTATCCAGAAGTTTTTCATTATGTTCTGGACACAGGTATGTCATTATCCATGGCTTCGTACCCTTCAACTTTAACAAAATCATAGCCAGGCGTTCCTCCTAGTATCCTTGCCATTCAAGTGGGCTCTTCGTGGCCAAAATGGACCCTTGGAGACTGTTCTTTAACTCGGGAGAAGCTCGGCCCAGGGCCATTGGATCTCTACGACATGCGGCACCACCATTGGATCCAAGTGGATGATCATTATCCGCATGTGCTCACCACCGATATGTACATTCTTCTAAGGAGGCGGGGTATTGCATGCGCTGACTTTGATGACTCGCTTTCAAGGTTGTCGGTCAAACCTACACACCTACGCCTCAACATGATGGGTGAACGTCGCAGTCTCCGTCCGTCACTCAAGCGAAAACCTGACCTTAACGATTCTGATTATATTGACCTCACCGTGACACCTAAGCGACAGAGGTCATCAGATAGCGTCTCGCCATCTCTTCCAATTGTTGTAACAGACTCGCCTTTGTCCTTACGTGCATTCAGCGTCACCCCAAAGCAGGAACAAGTCATGTCCTATGCCACATCATCACCTTCTCCCTCTCCTTCCCACCTTTCCGCATCATCGTCGTCATCAGACTTGAGGATGGTAGATGAATCTCAGCTAGGTCCCAACAGCCGCACCAATGGAAAGGCCTGGTTAGCATCAATGTATGTCACCGATATGCAGAAGGGCTTTTTGGCTATGGATAGTCTGGAGCTCAAGAGATTGCCGGTAGCGAAGCGCCTTGAGAAGGTGTTTGGCTGGGCTGTTCCCTCCCGAACATTCTATGATCAACGTGAACGTTGGCTGTCTGCCACTGGCAAGGAGCGTGAAGATGCACTAGCTGCTGGCCGTTCTGAAAGAGGGTTATGGTCTGTTTTTGCAAGTATTATTCCTCTGAAGAGGGGAACTCCTAGCCATTAGTGTTTATACTGTGTCTTTCCACTCCTTGCAGCATTTTTCTTCATACCTCGCATTTGTATTTTACACTTGCACTTGTAACTCCTTTCAATTTTCTCCATATCTTGCATTTGTATTTTTTCACTCGCACTTGTAACTTTAGATCACTGTCAACGTTATAGATATGTAGAACCATTTTGTATTGTCAACTTCAACTGTACTCTTATAAAATAGACGGATTGTGGCCGTCCTTTTCCAACTTTATCAATACCACAGCATTTCGGAGACGGATCATCTCATCCAACAAGAAGTCAAACTTGTCGGGGAGCATCTCCCTCACAATAGAGCTGTAGCCGCCTAACCATGCATTGGTTTGTTCGGCAACTGAGGTGTTGAAGAACCACTTTCCATCATCACCCATCAGTTCCGGATACATTGCGGGATTACAGTGCTGCTGGCAATACTCATGGCTAACCTTGTGCTTGTTAAGAAAGTGCCAGACGTCGACACACATCCCAACACCTCGGAACCAAGGATCCTTTTCAGCTTGCTGCCGGGCATCACAATTTGTGTCATAAAATACATGTTCAGGTTTTTGTGCACCTGGAACAGAGAATGCATTCTTCAACATCACCTGCAGATAGTAAATCAATATGCCGTCCTTGATATTGTAAAGAATCATACTCAACCAAGAAATTAGAGACCGCCTCAGCTTCATAAAATGTAGCGCGTGCAAAAATAATTCCACAAGGCCGGACCAGTGTTTGTTCATTATGAGTTCTTCTTCGACCAAACTGAGCTTTGAGTTGACGGTTTCCTTCAGTAGACTTCTTTGCCTCACATTCGTCAAATTGTGGATCCGTGTAATCATCTGCCCTCCCCACCGTTCCAACTTTGCCTTTCGCACCAACAATTCTGACTTCTCCACTCGCACCATCAATTTCAAATGAATTTATGCTCTCTTCAACACCATTCCCTTGAATCCCTTCATCACCCTCACTATGAACATGGATTGTATGGGTTGTGAGTGAATCCTGTGGATGTGTTGCCTTTGCACGTTGGAGCCGTTCAGTAAGGGTAAAAGAGGCGGTCCCGATATCTCGGTACTGCTTTTCCATCTTCTCGTGCACAGGATTTGAACAAGTCTTGGATCCTTGGCGTACATATTTGTCACAGGATGCAACAACACAGATGTTGTGGTTTTGAAAGTGTTCAGAACAGAAGCGGTGTCGGTTGTTTTGCAAGGGATTGGTGCAACGGAAAACACCACAGCAGGGACGGCCAATACTAATACCATCAGCAACAATGGCCTGTACTTTTCCTATATTATTATGAGATCATGCAATGATTGACAACAAGACTTGTCACTTAAGACCTACGAGATTCACCGCCTTCTATATCATATATTCTCATACATTTGTCACAAGTATGGCGCACTGCATCTGGTTGTCCATTTAGGGCAATCCTGGTATTTCGGTCGCGCATAGCTTTTTTGAATCGATCTGCCTGAGACCCGGTATGAGGGACCTCAAGAAGTGTCCCTTGTGATGTGTGGTCTTCAAGGAGGCCCATAATGACAATTCCGTCCCAGACTTGGGTGGTGTTAAGACTGTCTGTCATTGGCCAACCTGATAAGTAATCTTCCTGGTCTGCAAGCACAAGTTTGTAGTGGTGACTAGCATTTGTTGCCGAAAACCTACCAAGTATATCAAAAAATCAAGTATTAGAAAGTCTATTTAAGTATCTCACCATCCAAGAAGCATCTGGCCGATCCACAATTTGATCACCTTACTTTCAACATATTGATGCTCGCCGACAAGAATATATTTGGGCATCCCAGAATAGTAGGTCCGGACACTATTGCAGACACTGAAATTGTTGTGATAATTTGTATTGCATGCTGAGATGAGGTCAATCAAGTTTCAAGGTCAAGTTTAAACTTTAAGCCTCACTAGCACAGTAAAGGTGCACATTCCAGGCCGGCTGCACTCCATCTGATAGTGTATAGACCACAACCTGACGTTGTTCTTCCTTTTTGAGAGGATTTGGGTTTTGACAATTTAGATTGGCACAATTATGGTTCGGCGGGTAAATGCTGATTGCAGCTGACCATCTATCAGTCTCCGAGTCTAGAATGATTGATTTATTGGGGACGCAACTAATTCCGTATCTCCAACTGTGTTCCTTAAAGAGACCATAGTCTACCTTTGACAATGGCACAATAGGAAGTTCCCAAACTTCCTCCCGGATAATGGTCCACAAATCCGGGATGTATGCATCAGGTATACAGAGGAGGCTGCTCAAAAATAATATGAAACTGCTCGAAAGCTTCAGCGGTGCAACATGAAAATCGCTTTGTATCAAGGTTTGGGGTTGTAGAATATCTTGTTTGAGATGTGGTATAAGGCGCGCTACTATCATAAGACTGTAAAATGACAACCCAGACAGGCCTTCATGGTTTTTGATCTCCCAAAACATGGTGGAATGCGATGACAATGACATCAATAAGTAATCTGTGACACGATCATGTCACATCGCACCGCACATGATCGCCGCATGATCGTGCGCCGCATTTTCCAATCCAGATATTTTCTGACCGTTTCCCGCGATGGCCCCACGCCAACACCTATCGCCTCCCATTCCTTCCAACTTTGACCCAGCCAAATCCAGACATAACGTAGGAGCTAGGTTAGATAGGGAAGGAAAATGGGTGTGCACTACCCATTTTTCAAAACGGTACGTTCTTTGATGGGTAATTACTTTTGCATTGACGTGTTTAATCGCAATACAGGCACTTGTTGACGCGACGGAGAAGTCACGTATAATCCTGGAATGCGGCGTGAAGGGATGTGCTACGTTGAAGAACATACGACAACGTCGACAAGATCCTCTTGTCCAGTCGAAAATGGTGCGTGTTTTATCAGAAATTTCGAAATTTGTTTACAAATATGCCTTATTACAGCGGAAGGTACTCGCGGAGGGGTGCACTACTCATTTCTCCAACACAGTACGTTTGTTCATTGTAGATTGCATTTTTGTTTACTAATTGAAGTACAGCTGGCCTTTCAACGCGAACAGCCGACCATCACCCGCTTCGAGCAACATGGGTGTTCTGCCCACATCACCGCCAACGCCTCACTCGTTTCAAGCAACGAGGTTATGTGTCTACTACTCGTTTCGAACAACGGGGAAGCTTGCCCACTGCCTCACTCGTTTCGAGCAACAACATCCTGGACATACCACCTCCACCGCTGTTCGTTTCGAGCAACGGGGAAGCTCGGAGCCCTCCACACCTCCAACACCTCACTCGTTTGAGCAATGAGGACACGTCGAGGAAGTCCTGGGTGTACCTGGTTAACTCCACCACCTCCGCTCGTTGAGGAAGCTTGGCGCCCTCCACTACCATCACAATCTCTCTCGTTTCGAGCAACGACGAGGTTCTACGCCTTCCACCACCACCGCTACGCTCGTTTGGAGAAACAGGATTTTCTGCGCCCACCACTACCACCACTTGCTTCAGGCAATGAGGAGGTTCTGAACGTTTACCAACCTTACCCTTACCACTTCCCGGGTCCTGCGCCCGACCCGAGGAGTAGCATAAAATGGCTGTTTTAACCACCCAGTTGCAATCTCAGCCTCTTGCATTCTCGCAACTTTGTTACCAATTTTTTTGGATCAGTACCGAACAAAAGTATGTAAAGCATTGTGTTGTCGTGTCAATCTGCGCACATTACTGAGTGTAATTCAAGCCTTAGGATGCCTTTTTCTCCACAGTTCATTCCTTGATTCCTCACCAGCCCCACTGAACGATCCTCCTCGCCAATTTCCATAGACGCCGCACTGCACGTATATGACCCTGGGTCGTCTTACCGAGAGAAAAATGTTCCCGGTTGGCTTGAAGGTGCGTTTCTGAATCATATTCACATTCTCTTCTCTTTGTTTCTGATGGCCATGCGTCGCTTTGTAGCTCCACCAACTGATTCGCATTCAGCAACCTTAGAAATTCCTTTTCGATGGCAACAGGTTAAATTCGACAGTGTCAGGCAGCCCCTCAGGTGATTGCGAAGGAGACAAGCAGAGTGGGTGTGCACTCTCTTCGCGAGAGATGAGTTCGTTGGAAAAAGTGGGACCAGCCTTCAGGCCACTCGAGCGATGCCATGAATGTGCATGGGCTTCTGGGCTCATGTATGTTGGCGACGCTTGGCAGTCGGCAGTCGTATGTTAATTAAATGATTGTAAATGTAGATTGCAAACGCTTATGCTGCCCCTGCCCTCATAGTTTTCCTCTTGTACGTTGTGCCCTGCGTGATATCGTCCGCGTCCATTTCCTGGTCGTGGGGATCGGAAAGACAGTTTGAATACTGCGATTGCTCCATCCACAATTTTCGTACAGGCCAACGAGTACTGGCGCTAGGCCATCCGACTGCATACAGGAACCGGACGCTTTTGTTTACGAATCAGTCTCCAACGCTGGCACAAATCTCTGTTTTCTATCCAGTAAAAATTCAACAGGACGGAGGACTGCGAAAATTTCGACACAGGTCATTTCCCTGATATACCATTCACCAGTTTATAAATCATCTGCAGCGTCTGCTTCATCTCGTCCGCTTTCTCGTCCGCTTTTCTCCCTGTCTGGCTGACCGCCCGTTCCAGCCGCGATAGCCCCTTCTTCAACTCGGAAACCTCATTCTTTACCTCCAACAACTCATTCCTTCTCCTTTCCTCTCGCATCCAGAATGGAACCGGCAATTCCTTGCTGGGCCCCACACCAGCCAGGTTCCACCATAGCTCTGACATTGTCCCGAAGTGGAGAAGGACATCGCTTGACATCCCCGGCAGGTGGTCCATTTCTGCCGCATAAACAGTTTGAGCCGTCTTGGCCGAATGGCCTCGCTGTTGGGCAAGGTCAATGAATGAGATATGTTCGACAAAAATGCGTGACATCTCCACAGCAAAATGACGGTAGGATGAAGGGTTACCCTTCTCACAGCCACACTCGTTTTCTAGAAAGTCGGCAACATCCTTTCCAAGCGTGCATGCCTTGACCCTTTTGCCATCTCGTACCCACATAAATGTGGAGTAGTTGTGGACGGCCAACTCTGCAGCTTCAGTCCCCTTTTCATGGATGTGTCGAGAGAGGCGTGTTTCAACGGGCCGGATGATAAGCAGATACCTCTTGAGCAAATCCGAAAGCTCAGGAGGACACTTCTTTGGGAGGAAAACCTCGCGCTTCACAAGATTCTCCCATTTGACTCTCCGCACCACATACCAGACTGTACCACGTTCATCGAGAAACAGACCACGGGGACGATGGGAATTTGTGAACTTGCCATCGCAGAATTCTGCCAGACGTGCTGGCCCACCGCACAGGAAGAATACGAGAATTGCCAGCATTTTGTTGATTTCGTTGAATACTGCGAAGTGCTTCTGGATCTTATACTGGTCAAACTTCATCGATTTTCCATCAGACGAAAGGGCAAGTCCCAGCTCTTTATCGTGGAGCATGGTGTCCAGAAGAGGGAAGGGGTGAGTGAGAAATGTTTGAGGCTCGAATCCGGTGTATGTCCTGCGAGTGTTTGACCAGTCGTCCCGCACGCGAACTGGGTTCTCAAGTCCAAAGTCCTGTCCATAGCAAACACGATCAATAGCTTCGGTGGCTGTCTTTTGGAGTCGTTCAAGTCCTTTGCGCCAGAGTCGGACGTCAAGGGTGACGTCCTTGTAGGTGATCTCCATTCCGTCATCGCTGGTCCGTGTGGTGGGGGCAGACGTGGAATGGTTGGCAAGGTATTTGACCAAGCCGTGATACTCTATGCTGCTTTTGTACGGCGACATGACGCAAGAAGCAAAGTTTTTCTCTGTTTCGCGTGCGATTTCGCTATGAGAGTAACTTCAGAAATGGGTTGGTTCAATTCTCTTGCCGACGTACATTAACAGGTTGCCTTTTCCAAGTGAGGCCTCTCGGAAGATGGCACATCGAATGAAATATCGCAAGATCGAGAAGAGAGGGCCAATGGTTTTTGGCTGCTTGAAGATCCCATCTTCATCAAGAGAATAAAGCGCGATGAAGCACTCCACGGAGTCATCCCATTTTGAGCTACTTGGCGACTCCGATGGATACAGGAGGGGCTTGATGAATTTATGAAATGCCGCCACACAATCTTTCGGGTGTTGCTTAGCCAGCCTTTTCTTTAGGGAGTGAAGATTGGCTCGATCGCCTGACGTCAAAGGAAATTGGTACCCCGATGGGTGGTTGCCCTCGCTGGTGACTGCGATCCCATACACAAATTGATAGAATACAGCGGCGTACTTGGATGGATCTGACAGAGGCGTCCAGAAGGGTTTGTTTCTAGAAAGCGGGCACAGTAAGCAGATCCAGAAACGTCATGACCACTGCAAAGGAGCTCACCCGCCCAAAATCCTTCTAATCTCAAAGCCGCTACTCGAACTCCTAATTTCTTTCCCAACACTCTTCGCATAGCAAGATATTGTGTCCCTTAACCCAGTGCCATACCAACGGGCCTTCTCCTCCGGAGACGAACCAGGTTGTCGAACAGAAACCAGAGTTTTCGCCTTGGAGACCGACATCAGAGTATCCCATTCAGACCATCTCCTCTGCTCCTTCTTGTCAATCTTGCGTCTATTCTTCAACTGAACAAAGTCATAGTCCTCTCCTTCACCCTCGTCCTCATCCTTATCCTCTTTATCCCCGTCGTCATCATCGTCCTCTTTACCCCCGTCGTCATCATCATCCTCTTTACCCCTCTCGTCATAATCTTCATCGTCGTCACGGCCCTCTTCATCGCTGTCTGCCATCGGATCATCGTCTGAAGAAAAGTAGTTGGCATCGTTGACCATCATTCTGCCCCCGCTCCAGGCGGCTGTGTCGCTGCCAGTGGTTCCTTTTCGCATTTTTTGGGATGACGGTCGTTCTGCAGTAAGGTGGGCATTTGGTCTACTTCGTTTTCTCTTGGTCCCAGCTCTTGTTTCGTAACCACCATCTTCGTCTGAAGGCGGCTCATCCTGTGTGCCCCCCTCCTCCTCGGACAACCCATCGCGGCTATGGTCACTGTCTTCGTCAACATCGTCCGCTCGGAGTCTGAGATACGGCCAGACATGGTCGAACCATCGCGTGATTTGCAACAGCTGCGGCATCTCCTTGTCGTCATGGTAAAAAGGCAGCTTCTCTTCGATGTCCAGTCCAAACAATTCAGCGTAGAGGGCGTACATATCGACATCCTTTTCTGTATGGCCAGTCGTCGTTGCTCCACGGCCGGGCTGGACAACAAAGTATTTCTTCTCACGGGTGGAAAAAAAAAATTGGACGGACGCGGCTCGAGGTTTTTTATGTCCAGTCGAAGACGAATGCCTTTTCATCATTTCCTCCGACTCTTTACACTCTCCGCATGTGGGACACCTGTGGCCTTTGAGGACTTTGAGACCAGGAACTGGAGGGGATTGCGCGGCTGGGATTGGTGGTGGATTCTGTGACGAGTGTAAATCTGAGGCTGCGGCAATCCACTTCCGCACAAGCGTCCTTTCTTGCAGGAGGATGCTGATTCCATGTCCAAAATGGGACTGGTCTTTGCTGGTGGCGTGGTGTACGGCGTTGTCAGGGTCGAGACCCATCTGGCATGTAGTGCAGACCATGAATCGGTGGGGAAGTCTTCTCTGATCAGGAGAAGGAATCGAGATGACTCGAAGGTTCATCTTCGACAGAATAAACATGATGCTGGGGCTAGGATCTCTCTCGTCGACCTGAGTGTCAAAAGCAGCAGCGCTGTCATCGCTGTTGCTGAGATCGTTGTTGGGGTTTCTGGTTCTAGTCTGCCGTCTATTGCTGTTAACATCCGTCGTTGGCAGTTCACATGAACCTGAGCCTACATCAGGGCCGTTTCTATGTGACCCTTCCTCGGTGAGTGGGCCTTCCTCCTCAACGTCCATTGTATGAATTTCTCTACCAGAGGCAGAATCTCCTTCGTCGTCGACATCTCCGCACTCTGATGGCAGCTGCGTTTGGTCAGGTTGAGGTACGCCGTCCGTGCTTGCACTATGATTGTCGGAATGAATGCTTCTTCTCGGCGCTACGCGATGGCTTTGCCTTGTCTGTCGCCCGATGTTGCTACGGTCGTTGGAGAGTTGCTGTATGTCTTTTTTTTCTTTGCACTGGGGTAGATGAATCTGTTGAACATTGTCAGATAATTCGAGAAGAATATCAGGGGGTCACTTACTCTGAGCTTTTCCGGATTCTTGTTGTCCCATGATGAGCATAAGGGACAGGTGAACTTGCCGTTCTCGCCCCGCTTCACCTCGACTTTGTGAGGGCCACTGCCTACACTGACTTTCTGTATGTGTTTCAGTCGGCGATGAAATACCAGGCTGTGGTCAAAGCGTTCCTCGCATTGTGGACAAGTGTTCTTTCCCGTGGAAGGGGCGCGCCTGCCTTCGGATCCGGATGACCTGTTTAGGGCAGAGGCAGTGACCTCTTTCAGGGGCAAACCAATCCTTGTCGTCCGCCGTGTTTGTTTGGAGATGGGAGATGCTGTTGGCAGCGGCTGAATGGGAGGCTCATAGGTCGAGCTTGCTGCAGCTGTGGGATCTGTATGGAAAGTTGAGCCACTGATGGGGCTGTTGGAAATTTGTGGTGGTTCGCTGGAAATGGGGCCAGGGTCCAGGTCCGGTGTCAGTAACAGCTCGGAAAGGGCCGGACCAGCAGAACTTGCACGCGAATCTGCTGTGGTCACCCTCTTGCTGAGGATGGCCTCGTCAGGGGTCACGGTGGTCAGCACCGTCTCGGGAAGTGGTGTGTCGCCAGGCACTGGCGTAAATTCGTCAGGATCCATGTTTGTACGGACCGAGATGGTTTGGTTTTGGGCGTGATCCCTCTCGACGTGTCGTCTCATGGTGTCGGCACTCTCATGGAGTTGCCCGCAGTCATAGCATCGAAGACGTCCATGCTCTTCTCGAAAGGAGATGCCCCAAAGCTGAAAGGTGCCGCTGTCTGCCAAGGCAATCAGAATGCGAAGGAGGGAAGAAGCAGGAGAAAGAACTCGCCAGAAAGGTGACCATAAGCCTGGTTGTTACAATGGAAGTCTTTGAGGTGGTGTCTCTGCTGGTCTTTAGTCCTGGAGAATACGCCACAAGTCGGGCATCTGAAGCTGACATTGGTTGAGGGATTCTTTTGAAAGACGGATGGTCACGTACTTGAAAACCATTGCGCTGGCAAGATGGCAATCAGGGGCAGGCCACACAAAAGCGCGAAGTGCACGCGGAAACATGTGTGCACCATGTGATGTGAACAAGGATTTTTTTAATTGAATAAATATTCAAATTTCTATTGAATAAAAATATTCAAATATTTAAAATGGCTATTTTAGCATGGATCACGCTGAGAATTGGTGAGAATGTGGATACATTAAATGGCAAACAAATTCGCTTATTTTACTTTGGGCAGTGAGAATTTCTCACCCTCCAGTGGATGAATCTATTCCAAATTTTTAGAACAGAAGTTGCACCTCCTGCCCCTCAACCACTCATCCAATTGGCTTGGTTCTTGTGTATCCCTCATCTACCAACTCCACTCTAAGATGCCTGAATGAATTTTGTGGGAAAGAGTGTGCGCTTTTTGTGTTATTTTAGTGCGCTTTTTCCTTTTTTGGGCAGGAGGAGGACCATTTAGGGAATAACTCTGTCAATGTCACATGGATCAGGCTGAAACGTGGTGGGAATGTGAACACAACAATGGAAAACAAATTCACTTAATGACTTTTGGGGCAGTGGTAGTGTAGTTTGAGTGCAATTCCAACCCGATGTTTCCTGAAATGAGCCATTATCAGAATTCCTCCTCTTCCAGTGGATGGATTGGCCCCAAAATTGGACAGATGATGGCCACACACCTTCACCCTTTTCAAAATATGACTTGGATGATCGAAATCCATTCAGTGTGGCCAGAGGAACAACAGGATCAGTGAAATTTGATGGGCCATCAATGCCATCAGAGAACTGCTCCCCCCCCTGCTCCTCAACCACTCATGTGATTCACTTGGTTCCTGTGCATTCCTCATCTATCAACTCCATTCTAAGATGCCTGAATGAATTTTGTGAGAATGATTCTGGGGCCCTCCCAAAATGGCAGGGGAAGACCCCAAAAAGGCATAACCGCCGGCTTTTCTCTTGAATTGGGCCACTCCTGCCTATGTGAGGGGGCGGTGACACTTTGGGAACCCTTTAAAGTGAATATTTCCTGATTTTTTGGTGATTTTTTTTGAAGATTTTTTTTGTGATTTTTTTCTGCCCACTCGGAGCTGAGAAAATGCTGACCTAGAAAAGCTGACTAATTTTTTCCCGGAGCTGAGAAATGCTGACCTAGAGAAGCTGACTAATTTTTTCCCAGAGCTGAGAAATGCTGACTAAAAAAGCTGACTAACCCCCCCCCCAAATATGTTGTTCTGGAGATAATCTGGAATAGAACGAGAACGAATGGGTGCACCGGCTCGAAACCCGTGGAGAGAGGTCCAGAAACGCCCTCCACAGGCCTCTGTGGCGGTGCGAGGCGGTGCGACCGTTCGTTGGGGACGGCACCTCGGAACGCTATAGGATTCCAGCCAGGAATTAGCAGCAAAAAAAAGGTCATTGCCGCTACGCGGCTGACTTATGTAAGGTGCGTAGTAACCCTACATCTCTTATCTAATCAGTTACGTCATGCCCCTCCCCTGTACCCATTTAGTTGGCTCTGCAGGTCGTGTATGTCACCGATGATGTCATTCTGCCTGCTTAGGTTCAGATTTCAAAATCATCGTAACTCTTGTTTCGTTCGTGTTGCTCGTGAATAATGACGTACATATCGTCACTACTGTTTTTAGTAGCGGTGCTTAGTAAGAGTAGCGAACTTCATACCCTATAGTTCTAAGCCGACCTCGTCGGTTACGGTTCATAAGGGCAGTCGTCTTGCCAAATGAACAGTGCTTGTGAAACATTCACTGTGCTCAATATATGTATTCATTAAGAGATATAAGTCTATTTGTTTCCCAGTGAACCAAGTACTACTCGGCTCTGCTTGACTTCTTATGTCGCTCAAGTGGGCTTTAAAAAGCCTAATTCGCTTCGGCGATAATGACCTTGACTGTCGCTTTTACGTCGGACCTTCGGCCCGACAACCGTCCAGATAGTAGACGCGATACGATGCCGTATGTGCGGTGTTCGTTATTCGTGTCCAGACGTCCAAACGGGAAAGCCCCGCCGATTCCGGGGTCACGTGATTAGTAGCCTGCCTTACGATTAAGTTCACGAAAGGTAAATGTACGTTTGAGCGCTCATGCTCGGCGATACCGGCCAGACGATCACGTGACCAAGTGACTCGGGCCCTCGGCCCCCTCGGGGGAAGTTGGTTACCGATACCGGAAGCGGGATATCACGTGATGTGCCGGGTGCGGCCATCATTCGGATCATACCGGAACGAGATGATCCCGGATCAATCCATCAATGACACTACTGCTGATGTCATACTCCCATGTCCTGTCATAACTGACAGCCGCTAATACGGCTGTCACCCTGTCACCGCCCAAATCCTGATGGGCGCTCAAACGTTCATTGTTTGAGAACAAGGCATTCCATTGTCCTGTCAAAATGACAGATTGACAGAAATTATAGTCAATTGAACAACAGCGCCCATTCACAGCGCCCATGTCACAAGCTTGGGCGCCAGCGCTCTTTTGGTATTGTTCAACTTTGACAGAAATTATTTGACCAATCAGCATAATTTGTAAAGTCGAACCATTGTTTTAAATCTTGTATTATCGTACGACAATGGTTTTTTAGTTTGACCGCCCATATTCTTTATTGTTTTATGGGCGCTCCATTGTTTCAGTGTAGCTACTGACGAGCCTATAAAGGCGAAAGTTCTTCTCTTGGGATTCCCCTCAAGAACTTTAGCTACTTTCGCCCCCCTCCTCATTTTTGAAAGTTTTTCGTGTTGAAAGACACATTCCACCCTAGCTTTGAAAGGATACTCACTCAGAGCCAGAAGTTTCTTGTGATTAGAATCAGTAGCATGATCATCCAAGACCTCAGCTCGGTGTGCAAGCGTTGCCGTCCGCATTGCCGGTGACATCGTATTCAATCTGGCCCATAAAGATTCCAGGATTTCACCTGCCACAACACCCGTTCCTGGAATAAAGGTAGTAGCATATCGAAAGAAAC
>QDKV01004956.1_pt1 | contig 20118 bp, 21 predicted proteins | sample 1861101 | NCBI WGS metagenome assembly QDKV01 (sample SAMN04275158, study PRJNA302643) | Fungus metagenome, whole genome shotgun sequencing project. | isolation source: fruitbody | host: Mallocybe terrigena | place: Sweden | collected 2013 | reverse complement strand
AAACTATATACATTAATTGCTACTGTAGAAGAGTGCCAGACACAAAGACACACCCTAGTGGGTGTGTTTTCATGTAAGGCATGCGGAGAAGGGTGGAGCTTGGTTGTTGCATGGTGTGAGGCAGGGTAGCGAGGGAGAGGTTGGTGGTGGTGCGTTGACAAAAGAAACACCCCCTCCGTCTTGTGTTTCAAGCGTGGGAGGGGTTGGTGATGGTGTGTTGACAGAAAAAACCCCTCCATCTCGCAATTTGAGCAAGGGAGGGGTTGGTGGTGGCGTGTCAACAGAAAAAACACCCCCTCTGTCTCACGTTTCGAGTGAGGGAGGGGTTGGTGGTGGACCTTAGTGAATGGCACGGGTTACCCGCGGGTTTTTCGTATCCCCTTTGTGTTTGTGTCAACAGAAAAAACCCCTCCGTCTCGCAATTCGAGCGAGGGAGGGGTTGGTGGTGGCTTGTCAACAGATGAAACCCCTCCATCTCGCAATTCAAGAGAGGGAGGGGTTGGTGGTGTGTTAACCAAAGAAACATCCCCTCCGTCTCACGTTTCGAGCGAGGGAGGAGTGTGTTGACAGAGAGAACCCCTCCGTCTCGCAATTCAAGCGAGGGAGGGGTTGGTGGTGGCGTGTCGACAAAAGAAACACCTCCGTCTCGCGTTTTGAGCGAGGGAGGGGTGTGTTGACAGAGAACCCCTCTGTCTTGCAATTCAAGCGAGGGAGGGGTTGGTGGTGTGGTGACCAAAGAAACACCCCCTCCGTCTCACGTTTTGAGCAAGGGAGAGGTGTGTTGACAGAGAAAGCCCCTCCCGTCTCTCAATTCAAGCGAGGGAGGGGTTGTTGGTGGTGTGTCGACAAAAGAAAACCCCCCTCCGTCTCGCGTTTCGAGCGAGGGAGGGGTTGGTTGACCGAGAACCCCTCCGTCTCGCAATTCGAGCGAGGGAGGGGACGGAGAGGGCGGATGCAGCAACACGACGAAGAGAGAGACATCTCTCTTCGTCGTGTAGGTTCTGTTGTCAGCAAATTAAATTATAATAAGTAGTCGCAGGCGCACCTTGTACGCCTACGTCCTGGTGTTGAAAACGAGCATAAACGCTCGTTTTCGGGGGGTGGTGGGGTTGACTGAAGAGAGGTGGTGCTAAGGGATGAGTGTTGATGTCGCACGACTGTCAACGCGCGTGAGTGTGGGAAGTTGGACTTAGGCATTTCAATCTCATTTCAGTCAATGCCTTTGAGCCTTAAATACTTACCTTGTATTTTACCTTAACGACTTAATAACTTAATAAATTTCAACCTTATGCACTTAAAATTAGCTGTGATCTTAATGACTCAAACGACTTTTGTCCTGAAAATTCCTTAAATAATGTCACATTGCCTTATATTTCCTTGCCCAATCAGGCACTTTAAGGTTATTCAGCCACTTAAGTCGTTTAAGTAAATTTAAGTCAGTTTAAGTAAATTTAAGTGACTTTCAGTAATGTGCAGGTTTCCTGATGAATGGACTGAGGATTATTCGGTAACCCGGTTATCAAGGACCATATCTGGCGAGTCCGTCCACAACTGTGTTCTTCCGCAAGTAGGCCACGAAGGGAAAAAAACCCTCCGATCTCGGTATCATGAAAATGTACATTACATTTTTGCGGTCCCACGAAATTACATAAAGCACGGGAGTCAACAAAAACTAAACGAAGTGACCGAAAATGTTTACTGCCAAGTCAAGGACAATTTAATTATAACACTAATATTCAACAGCCCGTGTTAAGGTTTCAAACCCATTTCGGTGCAAACAACATGGCTTGCAAGTGTAGCTTGTGGGAGATACGTATGTCGAATGTCTACATAAGTAAAGTTTCCATAATGCGTAAATTACATATCCGTACCCTCAAACAACTTCACCAAAATCAAATCTCGTCATCATCTTCCTCCTCATCACTGTCATAAGTATTAAATCCCAAATCCCTTACACTTGAAACGGCCACGAGTAAAGGATGATTGGAGTCAAACATTACTAGCATTTTCGCTATATCTTCCAAAGCATAATCTTCAATTTCCTCCACCAATGCTAAATCATCGCGATCGAAATCAATGACATTTGGAGACTGAGCTTTCGCCGCTCGTGATTTCCTTTTGTCAGCCAAAGAGCAGAGTTGGCGTTTTGTAGCTTCGATGACGCCGTCATGAAATTGATGGGACAATGTTTCTGGTCCACCAATAACCCGTACGGCCTCACAGAAATATTTATATAGTGAAGCAAGAAAGGTAGCATCTTGTTCAGACGAGATGCTATTGATGAGCTGGAGAAAGGTAGCAGATACCATTTGATTCATGAGAGTGCCACTGTCTTTGCCGCAGGATAGTAGAAGGGGGATGAGCCTATTTCATCGTTAATTATTTAATAAATGTCGCGTAAGCAGGACTCACATTGCACATGCTTCTCGTACACCTTCATGGAAGTAGAATTTTAGGCATGGTAAGGTAACTTCAAGAGTTTGTGAAAGGTACGGTGCAAAGCGGGGTCCAAGTGTTGAGCAGTAAATAACCAGGGTCTCAAACGCCTGGCACTTCTCCTCCATAGCAGATGTTTTTATGCCATAGGTCTGTCCATCCATGACAATCGTCTCCCACCCTTCTCGCTCTGCTGTTGCCTGGTCGTCGTTGTCTGAGGAATGCGCCTGAATATCCGGTTGGGAAGGATGGAAACAAGATCTCACCATACAGTGACAGATCGGCTTTAGCACTGGCAGTTGCAAGTAAAGACGGCATGACGACAGGTAGATAAGGTTCGAAATCATGTCCCATAGCTTGGCATACTTTTGCCCATGTTGCCATCATGTAGTGGCTGAGCTGTGCATCGTTTGATTCAGTCGGGCTCTCTATGAATAAGAACGTTACAACCTTTCTCAAGAAAGCGTAGAATTTACAAAACACACGTTGTATCCGCATTAGGAGCTCAATGAATGTCTTCGAATCAGGGCGGAAGACGTCAGGCCCAACAGCTATGGCTTCGCGGCAGTGTTAGGAGTAGTTTTTCCGTAATCCCTTCCAAAAGCTTACCAATCAAGCCAGCACACTCCATAGCCTTTACCCGCAATTTTTGATAGTCTGGCCCATCCGCATTACGCAGAACATTTAGCAGAAGCGGCATGATTGTCGAATAATGCTATGTGCCAAAATATAGAACTCTGGATACCGCAAGCAACAGATGTGAACCCACCTTCCCAAATGTTACCTCACTAGCATCAGCCACCATAGCCAGGGTTGTAATTACTTGTTCCTGAACATATCTTCTCGCCATAGACTGGTCAGTTCCAGGGTTAAGAAGCTTGAGAAGTCGTTCGACGATAGGATCGAGGAAAGGTAATAGCGTATCCCGCTCGACGCCTTCGCAGAAGTTAATTAAAGCAGCTGCGGCGTGAGCATGAACTCTGAGAGGAAATTAGAAAGCCACTTTCTGAAGATTGAAGTGACTTGCCTTGGTTCGGGGTCCTCTAGAGCGGGGATAAGCACGGAAAACAATTTCTGATGGTATTTCCTCTGAATAACCTCCTGCGCATGCGAATATTGGCAAATTCAAGCAAATATAACTTTCAAAGCCTCACCTCGAGATCCGTACACAACTGACCACTAAGCAAGAGTTCGTAAACAATTAGGCAAAAATAAAAATCACTTACATGCAATGACAAGCGGCATATCGTACTCGAGGATGCGAATCGCTAAACATAGGGACAACGAGACTGAAGAAATAGTATCAGTATGTAAATATATGACAAACGGCCGCTACATACTCAACAACCTTTCCAAGTTCTTTTTGCATGACCTGAAGTTGAAATCAACGCACAAGCTCATAGGTAGGACAACTTTCAACCAACCTTCCCTGTTCCCTCGCCAATAGCCGCAATAGCCATAAGACCCGCATGCCGCACACGCCAGTCGTAACTGGCCATCATTGATGGTATATACTACAAATGAAGAAGTGAGTTTTCAAGAAAAACTACACTGAAACGCCATGGCCAAGTGATAAAGGAGATGATCCTTGCGTACCTGAAAAGCGGGAGGAAGAGTCGATCTGCCACCCATCGCGCATGCAAGGCGGTCGATTGCTTGTTCGTATAGCGCAGGCGTTGAGTCTGTCTCCACAGAGCTGGAATTTGATGATGGCTAAACTTATGGAATTACAAATCGACTGAAGTGAAGTATTTGTTCGCTCACATCCCCCTTCAGCCAGACATCTAGACTATCGTCATCTTCAAATTCTCCCATTCCCTCCAAACAAGCCCTAACGATTATTTCCGTCCACCCGGACACCTTTTTAACAATGTTCGGCCTCGCCTCCGACAAACTGATCATGAATTCCAGTGCACTCAAGCGCAGGGTTGAACGTTCGTAGCGTTCATCGTTTGAATCTTGCAATGGAGTTGAGGCCGGAGGAGGGAAAATGAATGACCCTTGTCGGCTTCCGGCATTAGGGAAAGGTCGACCAACTGTAGGCGTGGGTCCACAATCTACAGAAGGAAGAATGATTGGTGGAAGGAAAGAGAGCAGATTTTGTAAATGAGGAGCAAAGAGGGTGGGATGCGTCGTGCATAATGGTGTAAGATCAGATAGGAAAGTCGACAAGTAATGATAATTTGATTTTGAAGACGAAGGTGCCCCAAGCGGGGGATGTGACAGCGAATCGGAAAGTGCATACACTGTTTGAAGCAGGGAGGACATCAGAGATATTGATTGTGATAATTGCGCCGAATCCGCAGCAGAAAGAAACGCCACCGATGCGAGGAGAGCAGCGTGTCGAACCTAAATTATAAAATTATCAGACATGATAATACGAATGCTATGTCCATAGAAAACAGCTCACCTCGATACTTTCTTGATCCTGCAGTCCCCTCTGGAAGACGCTCAAAACGGAATCGACTTGAAGATCCATAACAAGGTTTGAACACCCAGCAAAAACCCGATATGCGGTCTCTCTGAGCCCAACGGCAACCTCTCCCCTTTCAGAGGTTTGGAAATGTGTCATACTAAATGCTTGTGCTTGTAACGCATGCCAAGGCCGCCCTCTCATCATTCCCTGATTTGCAAGGTCACAAACGGTATCGACACATTTGCGTCTAACGTTTGACGAACCCTCGTGTGAGAGTGAAAAAAGAAGGAGACGTTCTAAGGTGGCGAGCGTTTGGTGCGATAGGTGGTCATAAAGTGTTAGCCTGGTGGCTGGAGGGGTAGGTGATGTTCCAGGTGCAGGTCTGAAAAGAAGACGTCGAAGCAGAACCAGCGAGAAAGAACGCATCTTGCGGGCGAGGTCGTCATACGAGTGGCCTTCCGATCGACTAGACAACTCACCACTTCTGTGTTTGAAGTAATCGCGAATTGCGACAGGGCAAGGAGATATAACTCGGGCGTAGTCGCCAGCCTCTCATTGACTGCTTTCTCCGCACTGACGATTATTAGTAAAGAAAAATTAATCGTGGACTGCCTTACTTTGCTCGAATCTCGTTATCGCCTAACACCAAGTTGGACAGAATTTGGGTTAGCTCGGCAGTGATCTGCGGAGGAACGACGCTTTCCATGTGCTTTGAGATTGAGGAGTAACAGAAGAACACAAATGGAAATTTCATATTCTATGGTCAGGTAATCATAGTCCTTGATCTCTCCTTATCACCACCCAACCCTTGGTATCAAGACACTGCGACTTTGAGGCATTCATTGCCGAATGAAACATCTTTTGCAATTTAATAATAACAATGAGATCGCAGTCAAAAGAATGCTAAAGACGAGAAACCTTAATCATAACGCACTACGTGTACAAGTCAGATATCAGATTGCTGGCTAGGTATGTTACGGGAAAAGAAAGACCGGAAGAAAAATAGCATCAAGTAAAAAGCGCAAAGTAGGATAAGAAAATTTGCAAATATGTCCGCCGGCAATGATGACACGGAGTGAAGTTGAAAACAAGATAGGGAGATACGAAGGATTACGGTGATGAACGAGAGTGGAAAATAGAGTAAGTGAATCGACCGCCCGAAAAGCACATTCAGAAATTGGGACTCGGTTGCTGGCAACGAGTGTAAGGCGATTGCCCCAAATGTAAGCGGTAAGTGGAGGAGATGACGTTGAATCAGGAATTTGCAAAGTAAAGCCAGTCGCGCTGGTCTAATACGAATGATGATAGGGGGGAAGAATGAGTGGTACGACAGGGTTGATAGCAATGCGTGGAAGAAAAATTTGCAATAAAGATGGTCCTTTTGGCTGCTATTAACACTTCGTTGAAGATGAGAACGAGAAGAACGAGGACTCACCGGAAGAACGGGGATATCAAAAACCAAGATCAGAGACCAGATATCTAAGCAAAACTTGAAACAGGTCAGATAAAATGTGTGGGCTATAATACGCCTGAATCCTTTAATGAGTTTTGTAGTATGGTCTCCTTCACAGCAGCAAATACAAGCCGAATATTTGTTGTATCCGTGGCTTGTGTCAGACTACATAGAGAAGACGAATAGTCATTAATAAAGATTACGTGGAATCAAACGGAAAAAGACTAACTGAGGATAAACGCTTAGCCTTGCCCTGTTTGCCTGCATAAATTTCCACAAGATATATTTGGCGGCTTTGTTGATATCGGGTCCGCCTGTGTATTCGGAAAAGTACCGCTCGAGAGGTACCTGTTAAGCAATGAGCCCACGACCTAAAAGGCATCTGGCTAGACAAAAATGTACCTTGGGAAGCTTGACTTTGAAGACGTCAATCTTGTTGAGGAACAAGATGATCGACGTGCGAAGGAACCATCTAGAATTAATGACAGACTCGAACAGGAGCAACGACTCTGTCATTCGATTCTGTGCAAGGGTAGATTAAGAAAGCAAAAATAAAAAGTATATGTCTACGAACTTGGTTCTTTTCCTCCAGCAGTACCTGATCGTACTCGCTCAGCGCCGTGCAAAAGATAATCGACGTGACAGATTCGAAACAATGAATCCATTTCCTCCGCTCCGATCGTTGCCCGCCGACATCAAACATATGTATCCTAGCAATGGAGAAAATGCGTTGACCGGGACCAAAGCACAAAGAAGAAATCAAATACTCACGATAGATTACCCATATTGAATCTCGTCTCCTTAATTCCAACGGTCTTTGCCCTTGCTCTCAATACGTCCGTTTCGTTGGGGAGATATTTCGGACCACCTATCCGTAGCACTTCGTTGAAGAAGCTGGTTATACCATGTAAGTCAGCAGCTAAAGCACGGAACTGGAAGCCACATACTATACTGCCGAGTCCATTAGATAGAATTCGCTTGCGTGATCCTCCAAGATCTTGGTGATAATTGTATCTTTCCATAGCTGGTGTATCGCCTGGGTAATTTCGGGTGGGAAGTAGATGTCCTGGTCAGATTCGTCCAGCTTGAAGTCGAGGATTTTGTCCAACAACCCCTTGTCATTCTCAGCGGAAGGGTAAAACGAGAAACCATAATCACGGCTCACCTTATTTGAATATTCCTCGCATTCGAGCCCCGTCTTCTTCATGAACATCACGATAGCATGTGCCGATTCCAACACGTTCTTGTATATCGTTGGTGTATACTCTGCCAGCTCCAGTTCCGAAAACCCATCTTGGTGAATTATCTTCATTTGTTTGACGATTGTACTCTTCCCCGATTCCCCGGACCCTAACAGAAAAAAGGTCAGAAACCTATTGTCGTGGAAAACAGAATGATGGCTCACCTAACAGCAGGATTTTGCATTCGCGCTTGAACCGCTTCTGGTCCTCCTCTATCACCTTGTCAATAGCATCTGAGCGTTCCTTGCCTGCGCGATCCACCGTCGATAAACAGCTGCCCATGGTTGTTTGGGGGATACAACAGCTTGTTGACAGCAGAGAAACTGTGGCTACGCAGATGAAATTATGTCAGCGAGTGCCTTAGTCTATTTGCAGTAATATAAAGCTGTCACAACGATCACATTCAAATTTTACGTCTGCCAGTGTCGACTCCGTCCGAATAACGCGGGTGAGTTCATTAAAAGTGTAAAATATAACAATTTCTTGTACGCGTTGACCACCGATTTGCTGTCGGCTGAAGTCACAGCTTGGCTGTCTAATCACCATGAACATCGGGATGTGGATATCTGCGCATTAAATTTTGTTGTTCGGTTTGTTAGATGTGTTGACAGATAAATCGTTATTCATCTGTACATCTTTGGATCATGAAGTGAGGTGCCTGATGCATGTTTGTTCCTTGGGAAGAAATTATCTCTGCGAAACCTTTCATACTCAATTCTGCAATCATAACTGTTCTTAAATGTAGTTACACCTTCAATATTTGGAGAGCACAAACGGTAGCCGGTGACTTCTAACTTGTTTTCAATCTAACATTGCGAGGACAAGAATATTTTCTTTCCTAAGACATTCTTGGAGATCATCCCACCAAGATTGTTAAAACGCATCGAATTTTAAATAAAAATAATACATGACCAGCATCCAATAAAAGCTATCAAGCCAAAATGGAATATAGTCGGGAATGGCGATGTCATGATCCCAGAGGATGCTAGATCAGTGGGTGCCATTACAACAGTCTCCACAACAACCGTGGTGGAAGTCTGCGAATCGGAGGTACTTGAGGTAGACGAAGTCGAAGATATCGACGACGTGAAGGAGGATGTTGTAGTGGATCTCGTCGTCGAAGTAGTCGTCGAAGTAGTCGAGCTTGTCGAAGATGTGCTGGTTGAATGTGGTACTACACAAAGAACAAAGAATCGAAGGTAGTTACGTCAATAAAAAGAAAAGGATGCGTGACACCGACACATACCATTAGCGCATAAAACAGTCAACGCTCTTTGAGCCTGTGCTACAAACGTGGAATCACAGAAACTCTGGGCGCACCGCGCAAAGGTAGTACCAAAGTCACTCTCCGAGCAGATGCAACTTATATCGGAACTATTTTGTCCAGTATTTATCTTCACTTGTTCGCAATAAATCAAATAAACTCACATTGAACATCCAACAGAGGCTGCAGCAGACCCTGCACATGCAATGGAGCATATCGGAAATATGGTGATTCCTTGCGCCAAAACGGTTGCCATGCAAGAAAACAAGGCGATTAAGCATGAAACAATTGAAAAAAACTTAGGTACGGAGGTCATAATTGGGCTGAGTATGCCAGAAGAAAAAATGACTGGAGCGCTGCTCAAGTTGAGGTATATGGAAGTCAAAGAGATAGGAAGAAATCAAAGCGTTGATGGTCGTTGATCAAAGGCATGTGCTGAGCACGTGGGGAAATTTCAGATCAGGTTATAATACAGCATACAGGCCAAATTTGTATCAAGGTCCGTGATATAGTTGAATGGTTGACAGATACCGACAAAAAGGCATGAAGCTTCTTGTGTGATCCATCGAAGGATCAAGGTACATCACCACCGCACAAGAAAATGGCATAAAGTCTTTAAAAAAGGTAATAAAAAAGAGCATACAATGCGAGTCCTTGGTGTAGTTCTACAGCCAAGGAAGGAATGGTAGTTAGTCCAAGATAACTCGAAGAATTCTCCCGACATGGAGCAGTTAGACTTCATTCCCGGGTCTCCCATATATTCGTTCTATGTATAGTCCAGTGCATCTAGTTCGTCATCCTTTCGTATATAAGAAGCTGGAAAACCTGTGGTTCAGTGAGATCTTAAAAAAATAAGTTAATGGAAGCGAATACATACAATTTTGCCATCTTGGCTTCAAATCAAACCCGGTAAGAACCACCACGGAACCTGCTGTGCATACGCTTCCCAGTTCTCTTGGAATAATTTCTTCATCTGTTTATCCTCTGCATCCGCTCGGCTGATGCCAACGCAAAACGTCCACAACCACCAAGAAGCCCAGACGGCTATCCTGAGCGTCTCGCCGCCCAAATGGAGACCACCCTTCATCGGCTGAGTTCCTCTCGTCCAGGCGAGAGGGCCACACTCGGTCATCCAGCTTCCCCTTGTAAGATGGGAAAGAGCAAGTCCAGCAACGAGGAGCAGGGATCCGGTATAAGCTGGGTGCCGCACATATGCGTAGAATCGCTTGGTGATAAGCTGGTGGTTTGGGTGCACAGTGAGGTCGAAGGTGAAGAGCGGGCCGAGAGTTTTGAAGCAGTCCTGCCGTATGTAAGCTCCTAGCAAGACGGCAAGGACGCCCAAAAAGAAAGTAGGGGTTGGATAGAGTATCGACGAAGTGCTGGGCGTCGAGACCGGATTTGTGGGGCAGATGAGAGCGGAGAGGGGTGAAGACGGGTTGAGGAGAGAAGACGGAAGAATATTGCGAAGATAAAAGAGAACTTCGAATACCGCGCAGAGATATGCGATTATTTGGTGCCACTATCGAAAAGTTGTATAAGGAGAGGCGGAGCAATTGATGACGGATACACACCTTAAAGACAGCTGGAGCGATCTGGAGGATATACATTTGTTCAGTGTGATACCTCTGCTTTTTTGGTGTAGGATTTGGAGGTGTGCAGACGACCCCATTTGCAAAAGCCTGGACAACAACGAGGGCAGCGCGTGTGAGCGACATTGTGGACGTGGATTACAACAAGTATTCAGACGACACCAGAATGTGGGGGTTTAAAATGGATCTGCGGAAAGAGGCTAGAATAAATACTGGAAGGGTTATCGTTCCCGCGGGATCTGGTAGAGAAGCATGGATTCTCCTGTTCAAAGTTACGGTCATAAGCTTATCACGGTTCGCAGACTTTCGTCCTTCCATTTGGGTGGGCCCACTGTAGAACTAGCGATTCATGCCGCTTGTGCATGTAATTTGCCTTTCTGCATGGGTGCTCGAGTGGATCATTTGGGTGAATGGGATTTGAAGTGGTGTTCAACTCCCAAGTCGTGGAAATCTGCGCCAAAGTCCGCAATCATCTACTGCCAAAGCCGGAAATTTATTCTTAAAAACGAACCAGAATGGTTGATCCATGGTCTCAATCATCTTGGAGAAATAAGCCCATCGCACAGGTAAGTTGGTTTCCATTCCAAGTACATTTTTTTCTAAATCAAATAATTAGGACGTTGAATACCCTGACGGGGAACATTTGGAAAAGTCAGCTCTTGAGAAACTTGCCATTATGCATAGATACTCAATGGACTCACAGTGTGCTTTCCAAGCTGAAAACCTTGCCTCCTCTAGTAACGCCCTCCGAGGTATGTAAGTCTGCAGTATTGCTCATTTGAAAGTCAACCTACACGGATCTCCGTTGGATTAAACTCTCTTGGCGTTCCGTATCTCATAACTTCTCTCCTTCGTGTATTGCCCGCCAAAGCTTACGGTTTCCATATCTATTTGTTTATACTTGAACCCGACCAAATTATGGACTTAGATTGAACGCCTACGCTACCAACTTTCCCTGGTTCAACGAAACGAGGCTTTTCTGCTTCATGCCGGTGATTGTGCCGAGAGCTTCGACGCCTGCACGCATGTATGTCCTTCCTTTCGTCCAAGGTCTCAATCGATTTTATCCTAAATCTTTGCCTTATCTTTCTGATTTTCGACGACGCTGCTTGCTTCTCGTACCCTCCCTTCTGCGTTGAATATGGCCCCAATTCCCTTTCCTCATGTCTTGGAATCATTCGCGAATCTCTTCCTGCCTTCTGGTCTTTCAAATTTTGATCTACAAAGGAGAACATCTCCTCGAAAATCGGACTTATTCTCTCCTTCTCTCTGATCCTCATATGGGGTGGGAGGTTGCCTGTCGTACGTCTCCTTATCAAATTAATTTCACTTCTTTCTTCGTCTCTATTTTTCGTAGTTCAATATCGTTCAGATTTCCAGATTCCGTCAAAGCATTCTATTGCCGAATTTAAACTGATGTTTGAACATTCCTAACCATTCGGATTTTGGCTTCTTCGTGCAAACCCATTCACCATGACTAACATCCGCGTCTTCCTTTGAAACCTTTCAAATTCTAGGTCCGAATAGGCCGTATTGCGGGACAATACGCGAAACCTCGCAGTAGCAACTTTGAGAAGATAGGAAACAAAGAGGTTTTGAGTTTCCGGTTAGTATGAGTCTAAAATTACAATAATGTGAATAATATGCTGACTGTCCACACCTCCTGGTCGCATACCATGTGTATATCGGTGTTTCAAACACAACTTAATATCCTAACTCAAATTTGAAACCATGGCGTATCCGGCCGTTGACTCTGATTTTCAATAGAGGTGATAATGTCAACGGGTATGTTATTGTCTTTCGCTACCTACGATTCGAACGGTTGATTGCCTGCTCTCGACACTTTCACTCCTCATCACAATTTTTGTTTTTGGTCGTCCGACTTTTAATCCACTCTTTCATTTCCCCTTCGAGGCAGCCTCAACCCAAATGACCGTACACCGAATCCTGAAAGACTGCTGCAGTATGCACCGAATCACTTGCTCACTTAAATCTGAAGCATGATTCATTGTTCGAAACAGTGCATATTTTTACTCCACTGCCACACTTAATTACCTGCGCAGCCTCCTCGGCTCGGGCTTCGCGTCTTTGCACCATCCGAGGGATTGGTCGCTGTCGCATGTTAGATCGCCTGCTTTAAGGTTCGTTTCTGCGACATTTTCCCTATAAAATGGGGGGTAAATTGAGAATACGTGTCCTTTTAACAAACAGGCGTGAATTCGAGACAATAGTCGATGGTTTATCAGACGCGCTGGACTTCAGTCGGACGATCGGTGCCGATGCTGGCCCGTCAGTCCCATATGAGCAAGGAGGTGGTCGTGGAACCCTTGGAGAGGTCGACTTTTATACAAGGTGGCGTTTCATGCACGAGAATAAACATCGATTGCTGAACAATACACCTAGTCATGAAGGTCTAATGCTCGCATACGAAGAAGCACTCACCCGCGAATTATCCGTGCCTGGTTCCATCGCTATCCCTTCATGTTCCCCTGTCTGCTCCCGTAAAAGCACAGCCCACTATAACACAGGGGCACATTTCCTTTGGATTGGTGACCGCACGCGACAACTCGCAGGCGCACACGTCGAGTATTTCAGGGGCATCCGAAATCCGATTGGTATTAAAGTCGGGCCAAGTATGGGCGTTGAGGAGGTGGTTAGAGTTCTAGACGGTTAGTGATCAAGTCTTATATCTCCCATGATATATATCACCATTGGGATTTTCTCCTCCGGCCTTACAAGGCTGTTGGGCAAAAAATATTTTCTCGTCTATAATGGCGTGGCAATCCGAATCACTTAGATGTTGACTTGGTTGTTGCCGCCATCAGTCGTTCTCTAAATTTGAAATTAGTTTTTTTGGTATTTTTACAAAGCCTTAACGGCACATCGGTTGCATTCCCCCAAAGGAACCAATTCCTTGATTAGTACCAGAATTCCTTTACTAATCGTACCACATTCAATTGCGCAACAACTGACGAAGCTTCATTATAGTGGTAAATCCTGATAGAGAAACGGGACGCGTGACGCTTATAACGAGATACGGTGCAAACAAGGTAGGTGATACCTCCTTTCCTCTTTCATTGCCACGATTTTGTCGGATGGCTCTGGGATGACTGAATCTGTCTGCGGTCGCAAGAAGCAAGAAAATCATAAATGTGTCTTCTATATTCAACCCTCAATCTTGGGTTCGATCTTTGACCGTTTCTTTCTTTGCACTTGCATTTGGAACGTCTTCTTTCTATGTTGTCTTTTCCTTTTGAAAACCGAGAATGGCACCCCTCGTCCCCTTCAATCTGCGAAAATTTAAAGCTTTAGGGGTTTCTCCCACTTTTTGAAATTCACTATCACCGGTTTAATGTGTTAGATCATTCTTTGCTACATTTTTTTTTGCAAAGAATACCCCTTTCTGGCTCCCTCCTATCACCCTTTCCCTTTGCTGACTCCCCATCAGATCGAGGAGCATCTCCCAAGACACATACGGGCTGTTAAAAAGTCTGGCCATCCGGTGGCATGGATCTGTGATCCTATGCATGGCAAGTGAGTGCTATTGCCTTTTTATGTGATGACCTTTGTCCTGTTCTGGTGACATTCTCGAAATTTGGTCTATCTACCGTCTCTACCGACTCACTTTCGCGATATTGATTTCGGAATGATGCTCATATCACACGTAACAGCACTCAAAGTTCATCGTCCGGTCTTAAAACTCGACACTTTAATAACATCGTCTCCGAGTTGACCCACTGTTTGCGCATCCACACTGAATGCGGTTCACATCTTGGGGGTGTAAGCCTCGAGTTTACTGGTGAACTGAATGAAGATGGTTTCAGTGTTACAGAGTGTCTCGGGGGCAGCATGGAGTTAAGTGAAGAAGAGCTGGGGCTAAGGTACCAGGTACGTAATTTTGTCAATTATCTGATAGACCAGCTGATGTGCGATTCGCCTCGGCGCCCAGTCATTCTGCGATCCGCGATTGAATTTCGAGCAGAGTCTTGGTGTGCCTTTTCTTGTTATTATAAATTAGTGTTTTCATTAACCTCCACATTCAGATATCGCATTTCTCATGTCCAACCACTTCAAGAAGGAGAGAAGAATAACTGTACATGAACGAGAGGCGGCTGGAGGGTTGTCAAACATCTTACACCAAGAATTCAAGCAACAATTATCATAGATTGGTATGATGCTGGACGTAGATTCAATGCGAGGAGTGGATGTAGATTACGTCCTTTTTGAGCATATGCACCCGTTAAAGTTCATTGTTCCTTAGTTGGAAGAGCGCAAGACTGTAAAGGAAACCAAAATCTCCGGACTTTTTATCCAATTTCACCAACATAATATATCGGTGAATCTCAAATTTTGGACTATAGCCCTCTCTTCACTTCAATGGTCATTGGAAACAGCTCTTAAGTATAAGTAGTGCTGACACGTTCTGCCTACATGCAATTATCACTACAGATTTTAATCGACATGTTAGTATTACATCGATCAACCGTGTTGAAAATAGAAAACAACTACCTTGAAAATTGGACAGCATGTTGTCGACTCCATGACTGAACGGGATTTATGACGTCGCACAATGTCATTTCGGTTGTGTACTGTATTATTAAGTTTAGTAGTCTGTGTCATACAGTTCTCTTATTCAGTACTGGGTTACCTTTAATTGGCGCTGTGACGATGTGGCTGATCACCCATGTCCCAACACCATAAATCACTGCATCGCGCATATATGATCATCACTACTCTTGAGCCGCTGGGCCCAGAGGCCTCCCCAGGTGCCAAGACTAGGTTTCGCGAGACTGCCAAGCTATGCCGTCTCTATGCCGGACAGATGTTGACGCATATATCTGGTGTTTGCGAAGCCTCTGAAATTTCGAGCGATGAAGATGAGATTACCAAGGACATCAAACAGCCTAATATCATCAAGGAGACGGCCGCCTTCCTTCCCATCGTCACGTTGAGCGCTTTGGTGGTTGGTCCCGTTGCGCTGTTGACGCGATGTCTTGCATTGAAGATCCACATCGACGTGACGGTTTCCCCTCTTCATCGCGTCGAAACGAACTTACAGTGACGTGACGAAGAGGGGAAATGTCACCGGATGGTGTGGCAGGGCTGGATAGTCAATGGACATAGATTACAGCTTTGGATTAAAAACTTACATTTTTCGTTGTCTTCCTGTTGCTGTGTGGCATTGCACTGGTTCAAAGGTGGTGCACGCGCGGCAGGTATCCAGCCAAGGCCGAAAGCTGAGTGCGAAGGCTCGGCTTTTCATGGTTGTGGTGCACTTGTTCGAAAGCCACAAGACGAACCGGATGGTGTGGCAAGGCTGGTGGGGATAGTTAATGGACATGGATTACAACTTTAGATTGAGACTTACATTTTTCGTTGTCCTCCTGTTGTTGTGCGATGTTGCGGTGGTGGTTTACGAAGAAGAGGGAAGGTGTGGGACTTTGACGGTCAGGTGTTGATGCCGCACAAGAAGTCCAGGCGTCGGGTATCTGGCCCATAAGCTGAGCGTGAAGGCACCGACCCCCCACATCCACGCCGGTGGCAGAGGCGGGAAGAGGTGCGTCAATGTGATGCATGAAATTTCATTGCTGAAAGGATTTTGCTGAGGTGCCCCATTCTGTGGGGTACAGCCACCACGACTGCTGGTCCAAGAGCACCAGGCCTTGACTGGTTCGAACAAAGGCCACAGGATGATCCTTAGTCGAACGTTCAGGCCAGAGAACCGGAAAGGCAGTCGATCCTATCGCCCCTGCGATTGCGAGTATCATTTCCTTCCCATTCGGTTCATACTTTAGATACAGTCGAAAGGGATAAGAAAGAAGTGCCTTCGATATTTGGGGGTCGTCGCCTGTGTTGGCGTGTTTAGACATCCACCGATAACGTGAATCACGTATTGCGCAGCCTTATCATCCTGAGAGATATCATCGTCGACCTTTAGGTAAAGTCGTAAATGGCGGAGGCGGGAATGACCGGATGCAGCTCATTACCAACGTCGTGAATGAGAGGCGTTACTCGTAGCAATCCCTGCAATTCACTTGATGTGCCTCAGTCATAGTCGTGATACGAGACCGAATAATAATTCGCTCTAGAAGGGGAAGTCGGAGCATTGGAAAAATAGGATGTGTGGAATATTCGCAACTGGTAACTAGATCTCCGTCAAATTCCTTGTTTCCACTGCAACGAAAAATACAACTCACCAACTTGAAAGCGATGATGGTCGAGTTTTAGATTGACCAGGGTAGCGGAACAGGCTTTGATTAAAGTTCGAAGATAGGGTAAATCCGCATAACCGTACATTTGAAGAGACAAGGTGTGTAAGGAATTACGGTTCATCCATGAAACTACCCCTATCGAGTCACCCTGAGTCCCTACACCAAGGGAACATAGACGAGGGTAGGCCGACGTGGATACAGCTCCGACATATTGACTAAAGAAAGTGTTTGAGATTTTCGCAACCATCGAAAACGCTGAGGGGAAAAGGACTGATGTTTGATATGGCAACTTTTTTGACAGAAAGCATTCGTTTTGAAAAGCCGTGCGGAATTCGGGATCCAAAAAACCCCATGGGAGAGATCGATTTGTACTGAACGCAATCGATTTGATTTGAGAAAGCTGAGAAAGCTTTGACAGAATGGGTGAAATGACTGAAAGGTCAAGCACACAGCGAGTTCCTACGGAAATACAGACAGAGCGTACATAATTTGCAATGTGCGGACAGTTGGTTATTGTGAGAGAGAATTCGGCAGGGTTGACAACATAGCTTCCGCTATGGAAGCTGTATGTCGGTAGGAGGTTGTCTGGTGAATCCGTGAAGAAGGCAATCTTCGCGCCTACTTTTCCCATTTGATACGACGGGAATATCTTGAGACGTTCTAAACGGCGGTCTCTCAGTTTGTTCTTTGGTAGCATCCCCGAAACAGCTTGTCGGATGGTCTAACGTGAAAATAGACCAAATGATTCCTTTGGCTATCAGAACATACTTTGTCAGGATTCCGCTCCATCATAGCCTGGTAAGGCGTTTTCTTCAAACCGCCAGAATACATCGTATGTTATCTGAAAAGTCTTCCGCCCAGTCACTTTTGAATGTCTGCAATCAACTAGAATAGCTGTTCAATACAAGGGAGTAACATTTGGCATTGTGACGCACCACTGGGATCATATATAGATAGGTTTGCGCTTGCCCATAAGGATGAGGGCGATAAGCTGTAAGGCCGATGGCTTACAGGAGATTATTTGTCACCCATCACTCATATAGTTCGCTCCTGATTCTCATCATTATCTCTCTTTTTCTCCTTCTTGCACCTTATATATCTGCAATGGTCCTGTTCTTTTGCGTGAGCTGTCTCTCTCTCTTCTTCTAGTGTTTTCCTTCGGGTATTCCCAGAGGTTTTCCATAAGCTCGGCGTGTTTAGTCCGTGCCAAACAACTGACAACTTGAAACATCTCAGGCTTTAACCGTCGATGGCGGTGAGGGAGTCATTGAGAAGCACTCTGAATGCATTCAGTCGTTTCGTTCCTTTTTGTGCTACCTATGGTGTTCACTATGTGATATGTAGGCAATGGGTACTCATGCCTCAATTCAACGGGCAAACAGATAAAATCCCTCAAACCTCATATGGCGTCGGTCGTCGACATCTCCCTGATGCGACGGCAGACTTTGTTGTGAATGCTTCAATAGATAATAGATATTAGAAGGTGGTTGTTCCGTTTCCTTGTTTTCCGACTTTATACTTATCCATTGCAATTTCGTCATAAAGTCGCTTTCCACACAAGATAAGTATTCATTTGACATGAAGCGGCCGATGCGGACTGTGGCGGTGGAACCAAACTTCGCAAGGAGAGGTTTGAGAGCCTTCATTAGTGGTGGACTCTCTGGTGCTTTGATTCTTTGTGAAAAGGGCTGGCTTGGACATAAGGAGCTACTCTTCACCAAGGAGATGGCGCAATCTGTTGGGTTGGGTGGAGGGGTTACAGACAATGTTGCTCTGTTGGCTTTTCCACGAGATCAATCGATCAAGTCTTGCTCTTCAGGGTGTCAGAATTTACGAACATTGCCTCTCAGTCATTTAGCCGTCATTGACCGACCAGCAGATAGCCCGCGTGCTGATTTATTCAAACTGGATTGTATGGTTGCTGGTCTTCTCCTTTCGCGGACGAATTCTTTCTGCCTATAGCGAACCTCAGCATCCGTCAATGAAATGTTTCTAGGATGCTCCCTGACTTTCGTGAATGATGAACCTTGGTTGTAGTTTCAAACTCAGATTAGGGCCTCTGTCACTCTCGCCCGGAGGCTGACCTGCCACAACCTTCGACTTCATCCACAACCTTCAATTTGTCTACTCGTCTACGACCTCGTCCACATCCACAGTCTTCAGCATGGGTTCTAACTTGTCTACAATCCTCCCCACTTCAACCACGAATGCCCGATCAACAACTGCCCTCACTCCCCCACCTTCAAGCGTCATGGACATCATTACGGCCGAATTGCTTGATTCTGTTCTGTCACCAAACTGTTCGGTAACCGAGTACATGAAGAACATTCTTGGTTTCCTCCGTGAACACACTTTGCAGCATTGAATCTCGTTGATGGACGCGCTAGATACAGTACAGGTGGTTAATTTCTACTGACTAAAGCAGTCGACTTTATTTCAACACGAGGCACTCTGCGTGGAAGTAAAGTATACCAACAACACCCACTACATTATTTTCGAGCGTATGTCAGCCGTTTTGGCCCGCTCCTGGGATGACCGTCGGTTGAAAGCTCGGCTCATTCTGGGTGTCACACTGCTCTTCCACACGTTTTACCACCTGTTATCACGCATGTTTTTCCACTTTTTCTACCTATTATCATGCATGCCCTTTGCACCCACCCGCTCACTTGATGGCACACCTTTCGTGAAATCAATCTCCCTCTTTTTAGTTGACTTCCTTGCTGGCCTTGCCGATTCGATCAAAGCTGTGACTGGTCTCCGCATTCCTGCCAACGATCGTGTCCGTACAATTGACGGTCGCATTGCTGACCGAGAAAAGCTTGAAACCGGTTTCAAAAACTCAACCCCCCTTATTGTTGTTGCCCTCCTTGCTATAATCGTCCATTTACATTCGTCATCCTATTCTTTATATCATGAACAATGCTACTGGTTCTCGAACCTTATGTATGCAGTGTTGGTAAAGCGGTTTAACCCTCAACCTGCTCACCTCCCCAGATTGCAGGACGATAACATAAACGGAACGTGGCGGGATATTCAGATCATTGAGATAGAGGAAAAACTGGTAGAGGGATACATGAGACATTTTGTAGGGAATTATTGAGGATTGATGAGATTGTAAGATATTCGTCATACTACCTGCTATACATATTGACGATCTTGCAGTGTGAAAATTTTACCAAGAATATCTCTGAGCACCCTGAGAGAGGTGGAGGGTCTTCGACTCAAGCAGTTGTATGACGAGACAAGTAATTTTGTCTGTCTATTTTTCACGGCAACATAGTTTATATAGTTTATATGATACTGTTATTATCTAATTATGAGTGGTTAACTTGGGATTGATGTTGCCGAGGTACGCCTGCTGGCAAGTGGGTGAGTACGTTTTTGCCTTGTTTTCGAAGCAAAGGTAGTGGTGTACGAAGTTGATTGCCATCCTATCGGGAAAAGCTGACACCCTCCGCAGACTAGAAGAAACACAGAACCCCACAGAAGAATTCCTTGATAGGTGCG
>QDKV01004957.1_pt1 | contig 20166 bp, 20 predicted proteins | sample 1861101 | NCBI WGS metagenome assembly QDKV01 (sample SAMN04275158, study PRJNA302643) | Fungus metagenome, whole genome shotgun sequencing project. | isolation source: fruitbody | host: Mallocybe terrigena | place: Sweden | collected 2013 | reverse complement strand
AAGCGCCACTTCGACCTTTTTCCAATATCGACCAACGAAGCAAAGTACAGGTTCGGAACGCGGCTAACTTCTTGCCAGTGCCATCTAAATGTGAACGTGATAAGATGACCTATCGACGTGAAAAATAGACGGCTGCGAACTACTCACTTGACGCTCTGACCACTCTTCCGCGACCATCCAACTGGAAGGCGGATACTTTGTTGAACCACTACTTACTTTGTCCCTCATCTCTATCGTTAAACACAATCAGACTTGGATAGCTTATAGTAGTCAATAAACGGTTCCACTGGGTTAGAAAACAGTTATCGAGAGCGACAAGATAAGCCCAAAATCATGCTGATATATGATATACCTGGGGGAACATAAGTAAGAGGGAACATTGTAACCAGGAGGTATCATCGTCTTTGGATTACCCATGCAAGCCCTGCACCCCTCGTGAAACTTCCTATTTTCCATAACGCTTGTTATTATAGCGTCGGAATCGTCGCATGCCATGTAGATCACGACGTATTTAGGGCCAAACTTCTTGACACATGAAACGTTAGGGCTAATGAAAAAAATGGGTTTTGTATACGAACTCGAAAAGATGGAAACTCACTTATATTCATTGTCGTCGTATCCCTTCTCTCTCCACCAAGTGTATAACAGTCTTCCGGCGCCAATGTAGATTTGAGACAGGTAGATATCCCGAAGAGATGGTTCACCATTTATCGCCTCGTAGAGCTCAAACCCGACCGTATCTGTAAACAGGGGTGCCTAATTCCCTCTCCGAATCTCGGGCCCCAAACGCAGCAGGCGCTTTACCACCTGTATACACCTCAGGACATTTCTCACTAAAGAAATATGTAAGTCAGTTGGGATCGTGCGAAAACTGGTTGCACTTCCTTATGTAGCTCACCGACACTGGCCTATAACACTTGACAGTTAGAAACGATTGGCTATGCTCTTAGCATCGTATTCCTCCAACAACTCATTGCAGGCGATGGGGATGTCTTCCTTATCTGCCCCCAGTTCCCCCTCTACGTTTCGCCCAGAGACCGGATGTGACTATGCCAGATCCCGAGGCAAAAGGCGTTTATGTTGATCATGTCCTGTTACTTCCCCATGCATCTCAAACCGAAGGCAATCTCAAGCTGTCACAGGCTTTGTAGTCAGGCCCACAGCCAGCGCAACCGAAATCTCTGTCGTTCCCTTAGACTTCACATTACGTCCTTGGAGGTTCCTCTGCTAGAGGAGAAGAAACGGCCTCCTATCCGCCACCCTCGCCAATCTCAAGAACCCGTCAGATGATCGAGACATCGTCTTCACTGGTGTCATTCGCCTTGGAAGTCCAACTTCTGATAAGTTCTTCCTAATGATTCGTCAACACCTCTCGACCCTTGCTCAAATCAAAGGCAATAGGTAAGTCAAACCTAGTGAATGTAATTCTCACAAATAAATCTTTGCTTGTGGGTTTCTTCTTTTCGTTTTCCCTCCGAGTCATTATATCACAACACATCTTCATTGATTATGTGCCATTATTCTTACTCTTCAACTGTCTCTGACATTGAACTACGAATTTTTTGTCAACATTCAGTCTAACTCTTGTTGAATTTTATTGTGGTGTAACGTTTCTAGATTTTCAAGGCAAAAGAAAAATGTGTCATTTCCTCCAAGAGATTACAAAAGTTCATTGTTATGTTGATGACTTGCTCCGATTGTTTGAAAATGGGAAGGTCCTACTTTGAGAGCCGCTAGAAGGCCTAGTGGTTCTAGTTATCCTCGGCGAACTTGCGAATTCCTCTTAACGTCTTGGGCCCCAGCGTATTGGTAGTGAGCCGCATGGTGCTCCCATCCTTCATCGGCACCTCAACGCTATGACCCGAGGTTCGCCCTTCGAACCTGTCAGAGCCGACGTCGTGGCTTAGAGTCGCCCGTTCCACGGTTGGTTCTTCCGTATCGCTTTTGGCATTGAGCGAATCCACGCTCGATCTCGTAGCGTCGGATTTACAAAGCGGTTTATGCCGTTTCCAGTCCTGTGAAGTAGAATAAATGTAGATTTGCAAATGGAGAGGGAAGGGGGGAAAAAAAATACCATCCTCTGGCACTCCCTCGAGCAGTACGAGGGCTTGAATGCCAATGAGCATTTTCCTGCACATCGAAGCAGCCCCGATTTTTTCGTTGCTTGGATTCCGCAGTCCTTTGCTGAGCAAACGTACTTGAATGGATCCCTGGACACTTTTGCATCCCTTTTAGCCGACATTCTTTCCATCTCTTCCTTGCGCATATCAACCGCTTCCCAGAGCTCAGTCAGCTGTTCGAACCTATCCGTGCTCAGTCTGGGGAATCGATTGTCCTCGGGCCTTCGAAACCCTGAATTTTCAATGACAAACCCGGTCCTCAGCGCTCCAGGACTGGTAAGGCCGAGGGATATGGCTTCGTTTGCGTTGCTTCCTGCGCGGTAGAGCGAGTCTATGTTCCACGTTTCGTGATCTCCTGTGGCACGATCGAGCCAAGCGGCGGCGAGGCAGGAGTGCGCTAGTGCTTTGATACGGCGTGAAACATTCGGTGCAGAAGACGTGAGCAAAGTCCACCTCGCGAGTGCCAAGTTTTGATTCTCAGGCGCGCTGTAGCCTGCCCATTCTCTGGTCCTGTTATCAGCTAGAAATCGGTGGAGAAGTGAGGCGATACCTGCCTTACAGCAAGCTCTAAAATCGACTGATAGTCGTCGCGGGTCTGTAGAACGTCGGTAGGCATCTCGTGTTGTACGTAGTTCGATGAGATGGCCATTGTTTCTTGTAAGTTTTGGAAGGTGTCAGCGGTGCGGTAGCTCGAGTACGTTCCCTGGCGGAAGGAAACGTAGTTGACGAGCTGCTGGCATATTTCAACGGTGAGGCCGGGTTGCGGCTCTATTCTCCCAAATTCCATGCTAATCAATGGGTTGGACATCTTGATTGAGTGTGAGGTCGGGGCACAGAATCAATCAGGAGTTGCCTAAAAATGGTTGCTTGGCAACATCTGATGTCACCTGGTCTCAAAGCGATGGGCCCCTGACGTCGCAGCAGTATACCTCGTGTACCTATCGTTAGATTGTTAGCTAAACTGACTCTGTCACAGTCATGAAAGACAAGAAAATCCTCACGAGAACTCAGCCGTGCTACTTGTCAATGTGGATGTCCATCTTTCATCCATGGCAGTCAATACAGGGGTTGGAACGGAATATTCTGCAAAGAAATTTCCATTGGCGAGCTTGACCTTGCGGGACTTGCCGCGCCTGATCCGTCGCCTTCTCCACGCGCTTTGAATGCCATTAGTGGATGTCGAAACGACTGAGCCAGGCCTTTTGAGTGCATGAGAATCACCATAAGCACCGGGATGGATTGGTCTGCAAGACAAACTAATATCAAGCTGAAAAGGGACCCTATTTCTGCACAAACGTAGAATCCACCACCAAATTTTTGTCCGCCATTCAACGGCTGCTTCTCAATATAATCGCCAACATAATCCTGCCCGATTTCCGACGCGAAATGGGTCTGGCTGTCAAAGCGTCCATCTGTTTGCACTCTCAGTTCGGGACATTAATCTGAATTTCCCATTCTAATGCTCTGATTACAGGACTCGCGTATCGTCAACATTTCTCCTCTGAGTAACTCAAAGTCAAATTTGTATCAGTCTGCTCCACTGGCATGTCCTCAAATGATGCGACCTCACTCAGTTTGCTTTCTATATCACGAATGGCCATCTCAGATCCCTCTTCCGATTGCAGTTCATAGCTCGGGAACTTATCGAGGATGTCGGCGAGAACTCTACCAACTAATTGGCCATTCGCGTTTCTCAGACCGCTATCGATAACTCTGATCCATTTGGTGTCTGATCAACAGATTGAGGACATTGAACCTGGATAAAATAAAGAGATGCCCACCTATGGGTTGCGTAGAGGGATGCCCACTCGTGAATTTCTTCTGCGCTGATTTGATATTAGTGGCGCCACTACAAGCAGCTAATAAGAATTATACTTCGGTAGAACGAAAGACCACGCACCCATTGAGAGGATTTTGAAAAAGATGCTTCTCAAAGTTCAAGTCCCTCTGGAACTTCACCCGATACTCAGAAACATCATTTGTCTGCCCATGGCGCTGTTTTGTAGTTCAGTTACGATCCACTCTTTGCAAAGTAATGGGGGCCAACCTGCGTGCCTTTGTATCTTTTTGGATCTGGAAAAACGATTATGTTTGACTTTGATCCCGGACGTTTGAGATATTGAAGAACTTGTCTGAGGGGGTTCATTATGGTTTCTGGAGAGTTAAACGGCAGGTGATTGTGATCTATTTCTCACGGCCACCTGCTATAACGCGATCACGCCTGTGAGGGCATATATCTGATATCATGCTGGTGCTCACAAATCGCTTTAACGCGTTCACGAAGCGAATGGTCCGAGGAAACTGCTACATAGTGGTTACACCGAATCCTAGAAACAGTAGGCCCACTCAGGTGAAATCTCAAAGCCTTAGAAAACGATGCATCTTATCCTAATCTTAACAGCTTTCAGTCATGGGACAATAACCGGAATCCATATTATAGTGTGAAAATTGGAGATGGAGTACTTGATAGGATAATTAGTTATACAACCTCAAACCCTGATTACGCGTGAGTTCCCCATCTCTTCTTTAAAACGCCCTTTCAAAATATTCTAGATATGCCTTCAATGATGGGATAACTCGCCATGGAAAGGCCCTGGAGAAAGGGGTATTGCAAGCATTGCAACTGGAAAATATTGCGCAGCATGACCGACAACGTGAGTTATCTTTTTATGTGATACTCCTCTCTTCCCTCCTGCTAGGGTCTGAGTGGTATCGCTTCCCAATGGATCCCCACCACAATCGTGCCAAAATCCTTATTGAACTTCTTGACCGTTTCCCGAAATATGATTTCGATTCAGAGGCGGGGCGGGAGGAAGGAGTAAAAGACATAGTGAAGCTGCTTCTGTAGTTTCCAAATCAATGTAACTGTCGACGCATATACACACATTCACGCCGAAAACCATGGTTAAGCAACGCGTTGTGACATTTGTGTGGTCTGGGATAAAGATAATAGTAGAAAGTACTGTAAAAAAGATAAATTACATTCTAGCGACATCCACTACGACTTCCTATCCGATCTAGCGTCACACTTTCACCCCCGCCTCAGCATCACTCCTTCGTTCGCGGTCGTGTCCCTGAAATGCATCCTCCGAGCGTCGAACCGCTCCCCATACTCCCACTTCCTCACCACCGATGCGCGATATACTTAAATACATTGTTCACACCCTCACCCTTTTTGGCAGAGGTAAAGAAGAGGCAGGGGCCGCATTTCGGAGGGAGTTCGATATTTTGACTGAAAGTGGCAGTTCAAAAAGAGGTCTGGTGAGGATTGGGACAACGGCAGGGCGGCCATTCGAGTTTTCATTCGGGATTGGCCCCCGATTTTGGCCTCGGTCTCTTGCGAAGAGACTTGAGGTTATCGTCGCAACGCTATCAGAAGCTGTGCTTTCTCTTGAGAACATGGTTATTGTCCTTCGCCATCTTTGTAGACTGCGCGTCAAATCAGGTTCTGACTGCGACCAAGGTTTGGACGAAGATTGAGCGGATTTATAGACGCTACTGCGAACCTCAAAGAGAGACAAGGACGGTGTATGGTGTATGGTCATCGTGCCGGCGTAGAAGTGGAAGGAAAGTGAATAGGATTTGAAAGATGGTGTTTAGGAGAGAGAGGGTTCTCGTGAATGGGAAATTTTAGGAATGAGTTGATGAATGGGAATTGGGGTAGGATCCAAAAGTGATCCTTCTGCTTGAAGACGACCCATTCCTTCTATCTGAACGCCCGTTTGATCGAGCAACGGAGGGTTCAGGAGGGTTCACAAAGAACATGTTCTTAGGGCTGCGGTCACTTGTGGATGAATCCTGTGACATTGGTCCGATCGTTTTTAACAACTGATTTCGCTTCCAAACATCTCTCTGAATTGAAACCGCCGCTTGTCAGCCACGAAAGGGATTACAATCAAGTCTTCATCCATGCACTGATGCTGCTTGCAACCCGGCAATTTTATGGTCTATCGCCTCAAGACCCAGAGGTTGGACAAGGTCGTAATTGAGTTATTCTGGTGAAATTGTCGGAGACGAGGTTAGAGGCTGCATATTTCATCCGTTCATCATCCCCTTCCTTCCTTGCTACGTATATGCGTGCTCTTGGATTCCTTGACAGTCAATATTAGCTTTAAATACTCCACAATTAATTTTTAGTTTAACACCGTCTCACGATCCCTTGCCTTAGCTCTTCCTCCCTAAATGATTGAGATTCGTCGGCTGAAACGACGAGACTATAGGATCGACTGACCTATATTCAAACGTGAATTGTACACCGATGAAAATACAGGCACAAATGGAGGACCACGAATCTCATGACCCAGATAGATGGTGTGCCATCTGTCCTGATGACGAAATTGGCGAATATCATCATGAGAATGTTGAATACAGCGCCAATGGCACAAACGCGTCTGTATCATGAGGATTTGCCATACTGTCGATCGAACGTTCAACTCGAGCGAAGGAAGGAGAACTAGACGAAAACCGCCAATTCGGGGATGTCGAATAGGCTAATAAGCCACCCCAGCAAGAAGCTTGAAGGCCATGTCGCGCCATAGGGCAACAGAAGTGAAGACGAGCAAGGTGTTCAGGAGTAGGTTTTTTGTCTCGCCAAGAGAGCTGCCAAGAGGCACATAGATATATCTATGGGAACAACGCAATGAGGAAAGACGAACAGGCACAGGAGGAAGTCACCGAATCATACGTAGAGTAATTATTCACCATGCAGCGCACCACATTTTCAGGGGGTTCATCTAATAATGCCCATGCTCTGAAGAACTGCCATGGAATGAGAGCTCCTGTGACAGGAAGCAAGTATTGTTCTTCGATCTTGCTCAACTTTGAGAACTGCTTGCACCAACCTTCAACCAAAACCCAATCATCGCGATCTCCCCTGGATCGCCAATCCAAGCTCTATTCTGAATGGACGTCGGTGCTAAAATAAAGTTGGGGTCACTGCAAAGTAAGAGGAAGATGACGAACCTGCCAGGTGAATGTTGAAAGTGATGATGGGACCACCGATATTATAAAGTTGGAAAAGTTTGATTCATTTACTGATGCCGGATATCAATAATCCTTTTCCTTGACTTTTCCACTTCTTGTTCTTTTCCCGACCACTGTTGCACATCAATAATGTTCTACGTTATAGGACTGGGGCTTTCTGATGAGAAAGATATTACCATCCATGGCCTTGAGGTTAGGGTGCCTCGCTTTATTGACACCAAACATTACTCACATTGCTGCTCAGGCAATAAGAAATTCTACTCGAGTCTATCTGGAAGCGTATACCAGCATTCTCATGGTTGATAAGGAACGCCTGGTCTGTCGTGGAAATTAAGGAGCGTGCTACCTTTTCAAATACCATATCAAGGAAGCTTTCTACGAAAAACCAATCATCTTGGCTGACCGGGATATGGTCGAAACACAGAGCGATAAAATCCTCGTTAATGCCCAGTCGGAAGATGTATCGCTCCTTGTCGTTGGGGACCCTTTTGGGTATGTCTAACTCTGTTTTGATTGATAAAGCCACCCAAATTCATGAACGTGGTAGGGCAACCACTCATACCGATATCATCCTTCGTGCCCGACAACTTCAAATTCCAACACGCGTCATACACAACGCATCAATCATGAATGCGGTGGGAGCTTGTGGTTTGCAGCTCTACAATTTCGGACAGACAGTCTCTCTCGTATTCTTCACAGAGACGTGGAAACCTGACAGCTTTTACGATCGCATTAGCGAGAACGTAAATCTTGGGATGCATACTCTTATCTTACTAGACATCAAAGTGAAAGAACAAAGTGAAGAAAATTTGATCAGGTTCTTACGATTTCAAATTAAAAGTCACAGTCTCATTATTCATACAGAGGACGAAAAGTATACGAGCCCCCTCGTTATATGTCAATTCCAACAGCCGTCTCTCAAATTATCGAAACAGAAAATTTGCGGAAGGGAGGCATCCTCTCTCCAGACACTACGTTAGCCATTGCTCTTTCACGGGTAGGAGGTGGCCCAGAAAACGAGCGAATCGTTGCCGGGACACTCACAGAGCTTCTCAATTATCCTGTAGAGAAATATGGACAACCACTTCATAGCCTCGTTATTGTTGGCAAACGCCTACATCATTTGGAAGTCAAATATGCCGAAGCGTTCGCCATTAACCGCCAAACATGGAAAAATACAGCGAGGGACGTTTATGAATGTGCGATCGAATAGATTAACTGAAAGAAATCTCTATTTGGAAACTAAGGAACAAATCGTACAATTTTCTAGGTAAGCGCAAATTTTGAATGTGATCAAGGCGTGGCACGACCAGGCCATCTAGTGATACGGTGCATTAGTAAATCATTGAACCGTTCGAAAAGTGAAATGTGACAGAACCTTGGGTACAAAGAACACTCTCGTACAGTATACCTGTCCGCAAGCCAGGCGAGGAATCGCTAGCGACGGGATAAGACACTAAGGGTACACTAGGGTACAAGAAAGAAGCGTCTTACCTCGACACCAAGACCGTAACCACCATGTTCACATGTGCCATACTTACGTTGATCGGTAAACCAGTAATATGGCGCAGGGTCGATACCTTCCCTCTTGTAAGCAGCAAGCAGCTCATCTATATCGGAAATCCTCATTGATCCCCCTGTAAGGGATGATAATCAACAATGGAAAAAAAAAGGAATTCGCTTTGTACTTACCGACAATCTCGCCAACGTTCGGCATCAACAGATCGCAGCTCTCAGTAAAGACAGGCCCGATTTCATCCTCCTTTCTGGGTGCTTTCTTCATGTAAAACGCTTTAAGTTCTGCTGGGAACCCATACAAGAAGATTGGGGTGCCAATGATATCGGTCATCTGCCTCTCAGCAGCCTCGGCAATATCATCCCCAACCTTATGTTCCACCATCACAACCTGCCCGTTCTCATCTTTAATAGGGTTCCCGTCCGCGTCCTCAGCAGGGTGCTTTATCCCATGCTCATTGAGCCATTGAATGGCGCTAACGTAAGATAGACGAAGGAAAGGTCGTGCAGGAGCCTGGAAGTTTGGGTTGAGTTGTTTGATTAACGCAGCGGAGCCCGGATCGGCTAGAAGTTTGTCCACTGTTTGACATATCTAAGCAATGTTGAGAAATATTGCATGGGATCAAGCAGATTAAGATATACATACCACTTCTTCTATGTGCGCCATTAGATTCTCGAATGTAATGAAGGCGAGCTCAGCTTCTAGGTGGGTATATTCGCTAAGATGACGTCTTGTGTGACTGTTGGCATACAGGGTCAGTCAATTTACAGGTCTGATCGTAAAAGAGCGTACCTGTTCTCAGCTCTAAAACTCTCTTGAACACAGAAGACGTCTCCAAGACTAGGCAAGCAGGTTTCAAGGTACAGTTGGGAGCTTTGGGTCAGAAAAGCGGGTTGCCCGTAATAATCAAGCTTGAAGAGAGTTGAACCCCCTTCGACTTGAGTCTGCACGAGACATGGGGGAGTAACTTCAATCAAACTCTCTTGGGTCAAAGATTCGCGGAAGGCTGAAAGGAGGTGGGCACGCAAACGAAGAACGCTCGATGCCGTTTCTCCTCGAATGACAAGATGCCGAAGGTCGGCTAGAATCGAAGGATCGGATTTCTAAAAAAGCATTCAATAAATAAAAAGAGGTCACGAATGAGGTCACCTACTTCGTTTAATCTGTTAGTGAATGCATCTTCGGCACCTGGAGATGCACCAACAACACGCCAATAGTCGACGGCAAGTTCATGGCCCCCCGGGGCGGTTTTTCCTTCAGGAAGTTCTTGCAGTGTCCCAACCAGCTCAACGGAAGACTCGAGAGTTAGTGTCAGAGCTTCGTATGTTTGAGCCTAACATTCAAATTCACGATGAACATTCAGAATGCAACAACAAATGACACACCACACGACCCGAGAGAACGGATTGAAGATAACCAGTACCATCTCTGACGACAACGAAGATAATGCCCTTCTGATCCCTCAAACGATGTACCCAGCCAAATACACGAACTCTCTTGCCACGAAGAGGGGCGAGTCGTGTAATTTTTACCTGTAACAGTTAAGACAACTAAAAATACGATCTTGAACCTCACTACATACCTTCGTGGCTTTCGGTAGGGATGGATCTTCCTCGAGAACAATTTTCTTGCTATCGGATAGCAACTGTTCACGCTTCTCCTTCTCTTCACCTCGCTTTTTCGCATCGCGCTCAGCCTGCTCCTCTTCCTTCTTCTTCTTCTTTTCTATGCCCTGTGCGTTCTTCTTTGCTTTCTTAAGCGAACTGGGTGTCGGTTCCTCGTAGTCTGAATCAGGAACTTTGCGAATTCGGAATGAGACTCCTTCGCCATGAGAATAAATAGCTTGTGCCAGTGACTGATATGGCTCCTCCAGGGTACCCCTTCCTGTGGTGTCTGAACCACTGTTTTCGTCGATATATATCGTAGACATTGAAGACGTTGATAAGTCAGGGTTCAATAATTTGGTCTTCTTATCTGTTAATGTCACGGTATGACTCGATATATATCGTAGACATTGAAGACGTTGATAAGTCAGGGTTCAATAATTTGGTCTTCTTATCTGTTAATGTCACGGCCCGGGTATGACTCGATCTATTACCAAAATAAGTAATTACTGGAAGTCATCCTAACTTGCTCACTACCAGCATGCAGACAAGAGTATTGCGATTCTCGAACCCACTGCCTTTAAACACCCCATCCGACGAGACATCCTCCATTTGTGTGTTGTTCATTACCGAGATGGTCTTCGACAGGGCTCTGCCAATACTAAAACGCGTGGGGAGGTCCGTGGTTCGGGGAGGAAAATCCGCCTACAGACTCACCGCTTCTGGGTCTCTAAAATATCCAGCTCTGACCAGACTTATTGGCGGAAATAATCTTCATGCAGCGTGGACTGTCAAACAAAATTTCTTATACGAGAGCCCTCCTCGATTTTGCCGTCTATGTTCCACCAATACCAACTCGTTTTATAACAGCCAGTGTCACAGAAATTTGCTGTTATATAGGTATCTCTTTGATGACTTGGGGATCCTCTCTTTCCTCAGATCGAATCACAAATTACTCTGCGTCGCAGTATCCACTGCCTGTCAAACCAGGTCAAACCTCATGCTCTTCACTCCTCCCTGATATTGCCGACTTTCGACTTCGTCTTATAATGCCTGTTCACGTCTACTCAGCGTATTCTTGAAACACTTCCCTGGATACTCTTTTGCGAGGTTCAAACGGTATTGACTAAGGAGGTTGGGTCGATTTCTGCGCTCAGTCGCATCATCATTCTCTAGACATTTTGCATTTCGAAACTCTTCCAGACATTATCTTATTCGCAAGTTTCTGATACCCCAAGTAAATTTATATGCATCAATTCTGTTGGTTTTGGCATCTGAAGTTCAAAAACGTGATCGATGCAGTGACTCCTGACACAGTTCGGTTTGCAAGAACCCTCTTCTATACTGAAAGGGTTCTAACATAAATTTGGGTCAGTCTTCTCTCACAGTCTGATCAGACTATTCGCTGTCCTCTTTATTATCCTCATCGACAAATAAATGGTGAAGACAAGCGAGTCTTAATCTGAATCAATCTCGATATTGGTCAACTCCAAGGCACATGTTGTCTTCTGAATCTTGCTGGACCAAAATTTCATCGAACTTCTGATTCCAATATTTTCTCCCTCCGACTTGATGCTCCTGAGAACGTCAATACACAAATCAGGGTGGAAGAGGATAACGCATTCAATCCGATTTGGGTATGGAATTATGCTACATGCACTCGAGTACAAGATCAGTAGGAAATCCTTCAACCTCTGTATTTCCAATTGACATTCTGTCCAGAAACCGATTTAATAGGACCTGCAGTTGGAGGTCGATCAAGGATGCACACTACGATACAGAGTTGTATCAGAAACATCGGTTTAGCTATTGTCCTTGGCTCGCCGCAAGAAGCGGCATTTAATACCTTTAGAGCGTACTCAGACTGAATGTGAATTCAATCCAAAGCATTCCACGACTTCAAACCTAATTGGCATGCTGGCATCAAATAATTCAATGTTACGAGGCAGCCCTGGACTTTGGCTCCTCCGAATTATTGCGAAGGTCAATCTCTTACGCTCCTTCGGCCCTTTTACGTGGACCTGGCAAATTGTGAAATCAATGGTTTCCGCCGCTCATTCATTTACTCTTAAACCCGATGACTCATTTACTAGGGCATCTTGTGGGCTAGGTTGTAATTCAGTTACTATCCCCCAACCTGTTCGAGCTTAGGATAATTATGTCTGTCATCAGATAGGAATCACATTTGACATTACAGGTGTCTCTTAAGATCGTACGATTGTTAGGTAGTAAAACTAAGCAACCAGGCAAGGGAAGTGGGGAGCGCGTGGACGAGGTAAAAAAACACAATACGTCGCATCCGTTAACAAAAGGGATGTACGTAATCATAGCTTATAATACAAGAGTCATCAAGTTCGTCCAAGGAAATACGTGATGTCGTGCAAAGAGTCCCATAGACCGCAAAAAAAGAAGAAGAAAAGTCTACGAGAATGTCATTTGTGTTGCGAGAATGAAAAGTTCCTGTTGAAGGAAATATGCAACACATGGAATACAAGAGTTCTGAATGGATTGCGAGTGTCACCAAAGAAAAGTCCAAAATCGTACACGAAGATTAAAGTGAAAACACACATGAAGAGTTCGTAAAACATCAGAAGTGTGTCCGAAAGGTCGTGATCGTGTGGTCTCAAAGGCAAGAGACAGATCAAGGAGGTGGTGGGGGTGGTAGATGAGACGCATACTGATCAGCATTTTGACCACTTGCTGGTCCGTTATAGCTGCGGAAGATCACATTAATCGTGTTAAATTGAGTAGTTATGTTATGGAACAACTTACTTTCCGTTTCCTTCATTGGGTGATGTGGACAATTGTCTCTTGTCCCATATTGCGTTCGTTGTTCCATGACTGGTTAGACCATTTTGGAGCCACTGGTGATGGCGTTAGAAGTGTTATCTGGGCCTAGAAATACTGCTCGCTTACAAGATATTCTAGGAAACCGGTAACCTCGCCGTTGATAGCGGCTGTAATGTGATTCGAATTCAATTAGTGTGACCTAGACGAGAAGGTATATTAAAAACATGACGTACTTCCTGTCCAATACGTGAATGCGTAATCTTCCTGAAATTTCTCCACTCCGCCTGAGTTCAAAGTTGTTAGAAAGGAACATAAAAGTAGAAGAATGTACTTACGACAGGGTGTACCATCAGGGAGGGGAGCGGTGCAATTGAAGGGGACAAACTTTGAGAAGTTCTCCTTCGTTACAATCGCAGCGGCTGTAAGCACCTCCGGTTTACATGATCTAGGAAGAAAAGGGATGGGTTACGCTTCTGTACAGTGGATTGAGATGACAGAAAAATTCACAGCTTTGCTGTCGTCGTATGGAGCGCTATCCATTTTCCACCGTCTCCAATGGCCTTGACGTCAGGACGGTCGTCTGTCGGGGGGTAATACTCGGTTTGGTCCGGGAAGAGTTGGCTTTGCGAACATCAGTGGTGTGTGTGGAACTGAACTGACGAAAGAAAACATACAAGGAACCAAAGTCAATCGAAGGAATACCGATGATGTCTTCCGTATCTACGCCATACGAACCGTCGAACGAGTGACCTTGAAGTGAAGCATATGGTATTGACACTTTCGTGGAGTTTTTGGCAAACAATTTGGGGCACTTTAAACAGTAAAAACCACCATCACTGCATGGAAAATTATCAATCCAATCATGTATTTAGGTGGAGGAGTACTTACCCCGCAGTTATGAGATGACGGGGATCAAGCTTCTTGATGTAGCCCGCTACAATGCGGGGTTAGAATTAGAACAAATGGTTTCAACGAAACACTCACAAATTTCTGCGGTCCAGTTGGTGATCGTAGCTGTATTGCATTTCGAAGACGCAGGAAGGGTCGATGAACAGCGCAAGTCATTACCTAATTCCCAGCCGAGAATTGTCGGCTTGTCAACGAATCGCTTCACCACATATCCGACGTAATTTTTGAAAGCATCGATAATGACGCGTTCGGTGTAGAACAAGTCGTGAGTGCCACCTGGATGGAAGTTACGAACATATAGATCTATGCCGCCTACGAATACGTGAATGCTTAGCAGGACAGGTTGAGTTCTATCGTCGAACATACCGTAGTCATTTGAGAGATAGCCCCGAGGAAACCCTACCTTGGCATTCTCCCGACGGTTCCAGGCAGTCTTGTTCAGTGGTCTCTCAGGGTTCCAATTGTTCGTAAGGCTGAAGATAAGTTTGATACCGTACTTCTCGGCAGCCGCAACTACTTTGTCGAGCCGTTGCAGACCGTCTGCACCTTCGTTGATAGTTGCACGACCGCCATCCAAAATCTTTTCCCGTGTGTCAGACAATGGTGAAACGACGAATGAAAGGATCGAGATACCTGAAAGTAAGGGCCTGACGACGGTTTCTTAGGCACATCGTCGAATGCCCAGGTACGAACGACTTTGAAGCCAGCGGTAGCAATATCATGAAAGGTCAAATCCAAGTCGAGGTCTGTGGTCAAATGGAGCCAGTACGCATTCGTCCCATAGAAGCGGAAAAACCTGGACAGTAGAACATTAGCTGCTAAATGTATGAACGTAGATCAACTAACTTTCCATCCAACTGGAAGCGGCCATCTTTAACAGAGACGAAGCCAGACTTATTGTTTCGTTCTACCAGATCGGAGCCTGCAGTAAGCCAGAGCTGGAGGAAGACAATCAGATAAAACAAAGACATGCTGGGCATCGGACAGTGGACCATCCTACTTTCATAGATTGCGTACGCCCTTCTTATACGTATTCACAAGCAGCTTGCGGTGACATTTTTCACCGAAAGAGAAATAGACCCGTTGAGTCATTGGTTTTCCAGAGCAAATTAACAGTAGTTTGATCAGATGAGATAGCGTGCATTGATTTTACAGCCATCTTGCACGATTTCTTTTGTTTTAATTACGTATGCTGTACCCGAACCCTTCTAGAATTTCACAACGTAAGTACTAGTCTGATATTTCTATCAAAAATGAATCATACATGTCGTCTCTTGAGCCCAGGGCTGTCTACCATGAATCCGCAACCGTCCCGATTTTGTTCGGCTGTCAAGCGGGATTATGTAACGTGGCAATCAGAATATATCAGTTGTGAAGGTCATCAATCCAGGAGACTTCGACCTAGTTTTTGTGAGCAATATGGACGACAAGAGTGCGCGCCAGAAAACCTGGGTGAAATAGCCACGAGTCCTATGTCTATGCCTCTTAACTCCGCAAGAGACAAGTGAATTGGACCTGTCATCTTTCGACATCAATTCACTCTCGGTCTTTTCATTTAAAGAAGGTTTACCCTTGGTCTCTCATTGGACCAACTTGAAAGCCTCATGTTCCGATTTCCGAGTCACCAGGTGCTCTCAATTTTTTATATTCCCTTGTGGCCACGTTGGCTGCTATGGCCTCACTTGCAAACCAATCTTGATTCCTGCTCGTCGTCAATCCACTAGAACATGTCCATACATGAAACTCAGGCCATGGGCCCAACTACTCCTCCAGGTAAAGATGGCTCGTATGAGCTATCAGTTCAAGATCATGAAACAAGGCCAACCTTTTTGAGTCGCTGGATCCGCATTCTTGTCATTCTCTGGAACGTTTACATCCATCCCATCATCTCGAACCGTCGCATCCGCGACATTTTCGCGCTGTTTGTCATTTTCATCATACTGGCCATGCATTGGATATTTTTCGGCGTAGTATTTGCTCGGAAGGGTGTCCAGTTGAGCAACTATCACTCAAAGGTTGTAAACAACAACCCTCAGAGGACCAACTTTGTCATAACGCAGGTCGGTACCATCGTACAGCTGATTGTTGGCGCCCTCTTCTCCTATGCCGTCGTTCGTTTCGCCCAGGAATGGATTACGAATACCGAGATTACTGTTTATCGTGTTTTCTTGGTAACTGGCTTTAAGAGTCGGGGTCTTCTCGACGTTGCAAAGGTTATCACCCGTCATAGGTGGTTACCAGTGGTGCCACTCTTAGCGTGTATGATCGCATTTATATACGTACCATCAAGTACCACGAGTCTTGTAACTCCAATCCCTTTCAATCGAACGGTGGCTCTCGAAGGAACCGAGATTAACTTTTCATCAGGTGCCACTGACTGCCTTGAGTGGCTTAACGGGCACTATATATCGAACAACTGCGACTGGAAGGTGAGAATAGACATGCCCATAGTAACAATGATCGCCCACTGACCGTATGACACTCAGACGTATAAGGGCATGAATTACACCACTTGTCTAGGAGAGAATCAGATAGTTGACGTCCTGGAATCAGGTCGCGGAAATGTTGGTTTCAATCTATTTCGTCTACGATTGAATTCATCTGATAAATTTTCTGTCAACTTTTGTAGATCCTTTCGTTGCTCTCGAATAACTCAGAAAGTCTCACTTTAAGCCAGCTCGGTGCGAAGGATGGTCTACGTTTCTTAGGACCGATCCGAGGCGTCCTGCCTATGGGTCCCAACGGCGTTCCTGCTTTCGATACGCTCAAGACTTCTCCATTTTCAGATCAGAACACAAAAGATGGAATGCTTTCATATGATTACACGCTCGAACAGCAGGGTCTCATCAGCAACATCAGCTGTGTTTATGACAGAGAAAGTCCAGTCAGATATGGCGCATTGCCCGATAACACGAGATATGCTCTGCAGTATAATGGAACGTGCAACGGGAAAGCTGATGTTTTAACGGATGTGGTGCAGTTTATAATACCCAACGGCAACAGCACCCTAGGGTTCTGGGCATGCGGGTCTCCATCGAATGGCGTACAGGATCCGTCTTAGCACCCTAGGGTTCTGGGCATGCGGGTCTCCATCGAATGGCGTACAGGATCCGTCTTATTTTGTCTATCTACGCGGACGTGGATATTATCAAGCCGCCATTGGAAATATCACCTGCACTATCTCACCAATAAAGCCTGCTATATTCCAAGTGACCTACCAGTCGCAGCCTCGTATTTTCTCCGTGACAGAACAAACTTCAGTCTCTTCGGCGACATACCCCCGATTGGTTGAGCGAACGTTGGTGGCCCTAGGAAGCATTGTAAAGGACTCCCAAAATCCTCAATCCAATCTGGTAGCCGAATCCGTTATCTCGTATGGGGTGAAGTCTTTCGGGTTGCCTCCGTATATACAGGACCAGCAATATCTGCGATTATATGAAGCGATGATTCAGGGTATACTAGAGTACCAGGTGTGTTCAACTCGTGACTTAAAATATCTCCCACATTCTTTGTCTCACGATCTTCTCCAAAGGCTACATACTCTAGGTTAATATATTCGACGGCCACCGACTTGCCCCGTTCTTGTATTCGTACAGTGAATGGGTCAGCGACCTACCAAACCTTTGGATGGTATACAACGCTCGAGCATCTGGCCTATTTATTTCCATTGACGCTCATCAACCTGGTTTCCTGTTTTATCATTGCCATGGCCGTGTATAAGCCACATATTTCTGCAGATGATCCTACCGACCCGGAGAAACTCTTGGCTGCGACTCGGAAGCCCACTTCGGCGGGAAAAATGATGGATATAGTGGATTATAGAAATGAGGTGCGTGGCTTGCTGTGTAAATGATTCTACAGCGGCTTAAACACTGTCGTTGGCTTTAGGCGCAAAACCCTGTCTGTGAGAAGTGTTCTGAGAAGTCTGAAGTACAACCCGCAACCGTCCCGGAACTTTAATTTTGGTCCCAGTCAGACATAATCTGAACTGGTTTGGGAAAGACAGATTGTTTTAATCACTGGAAACGTTCCCCCACCATATCCTACATACACGGTTTGGATGTGTCCCTCGCCTGATTCTCGCTCTTCACCCACTCCACGATGCCATTTCCCCCTTACAAACTTCCAGTAGCATTGTGGGATTATCATGGAGTTTCAAGATTTCACATATTTTTGGGTTTTAAACTTTTAATCGTTAGCAATCTGGATATCGGAGTCATGTGCCTCGAGGATACAGCATGTTCCTTGTCAAAAGGCAGTGCTTATTCATTTGAAAAACGTTTCCGATTTCCGACACCAGGCGGCTATTTTATAAAGGTACAACCTTCTCTTGCAAACCATTCATGATTCTTGCTCGTCATCAGTCTACTAGACCATGTCCGTACGTAAAACTCAAGCCACGGACCAAGCTACGCCTTTGCTAGGTAACTCAGATAAGATATCAGTTCAAGCATATCATAAAACAGGGCCAATCTTTTTGAGATGCTGCACCGCTCTCTGGAACCGCTGCATCACTCTCTGGAACCGTTACATCCACCCCATTATCTCGAATCGCCGCATCATTGACATTTTCGCACTGTTTGTCATCTTCACCATACTGGCCTCGCATTGGATATTCTTCGGCATAGTATTCGCTCGGGAGGGTGTCCAGTTGAACAACTATCACGCAAAGGTTGTAAACAACAACCCTCAGAGGACCAACTTTGTCATAACGCAGGTCGGTACCATCGTACAGATGATCGTTGGCGCCCTCTTCTCCTATGCTGTCGTCCGTTTCGCCCAGGAATGGATCACGAGTACCAGGATTACTGTCTATGACATTTACCTGGTAACGGGCTTTAAGAGCCGGAGTCTTCTCAACGTCATGAAAGTTATCACCCTTCATAGATGGTTACCGGCGGTGCCACTCTTAGTATATATCGTCGCTTTTATAAACGTACCATCAGGTACCACGAGTCTTATAACTCCAATCCCATTCAATCGTACGGTGGCTCTCGAAGGAACCGAGATTAACTTTTCATCCAATGCCACTGACTGCCTTCAGTGGCTTAACGGGCACTATATATCGAACAACTGTGACTGGCTTGTGAGAATACGACTATAGTAACAGTAATTGCCTCACTAACCATCACTGTTAGACGTATAAGGGCATGAATTACACCTCATGTCTTGGAGTGAATCAGATGGATGACGTCCTGGAGTCAGGTCGCGGAAATGTTGGTCTAAATATATTTCGTCAACGATTGAATTCATAAATCCCTCCGCAGATCTTGTCGTTGCTCCCAAATAACTCAGAAAGTCTCACCTTCACCCAGCTCCGTGCGAAGGATGGTCTACGTCTACGTTTCTTAGGATCGATCCGAGGCGTCCTGCCTATGGGTCCCGACGGCGTTTCTGCTTTCGACACGCTCGAGAATTCCCCGTTCTCAGATCAGAAAACAAGGGATGGAATGCTTTCATATGATTACACGCTCGAGCAGCAGGGTCTCATTAGCAACATCAGTTGTGTTTATGACAGAGAAAGTCCAGTCAACTTTTGGCCAATGCCCGATAACACAAGATATTCTCTGCAGTATAATGGAACGTGCGACGGGAAAGCTGATGTTTTAACGAATGTACTGCAATTTATAACACCCGCCGGCAACAGCACCCTAGGGTTCTGGGCATGCGGGTCTCCATCGAATGGCGCACAGGATCCGCCTTATTTCGTCTATCTACGCGGGCGCGCAAATTATGCCCAATCTATCGGGAATATCACCTGCACTATCTCACCAATAAAACCTGCTACTTTCCAAGTGACCTACCAGTCGCAATCTCGTATTTTCTCCCTGAAAGAATCGACTTCAGTCTCTCCGGCAACATACCCCCGATTGATTGAGCGAACGTTGGTGGCACTAGGGGCCATCGTACAGGAATCTCAAAGTACTCAATCCAATCTGGTAGCCGAATCTGTTATCACGTATGGGGTGAAGTCTTTCGGGTTGCCTCCATATGTACGGGGCCAGCAATATCTGCGATTATATGAAGCGATGATTCAGGGTATACTCGAGTACGAGGTATGTTCATCTTGCGATTTAATAAATTCATCTTGTCCTCAAAATCTCTTCCAAAGGCTTCATACTCCAGGTTAATATATTCGACGGCCACCGACTTGCCTCATTCTTGTATTCGTACAGTGAAGGGGTCAGCGACCTACCGAGCCTTCGGTTGGCACACTACGCTCCAGAATGTCTTCTTTTTACTG
>QDKV01004958.1_pt1 | contig 20179 bp, 16 predicted proteins | sample 1861101 | NCBI WGS metagenome assembly QDKV01 (sample SAMN04275158, study PRJNA302643) | Fungus metagenome, whole genome shotgun sequencing project. | isolation source: fruitbody | host: Mallocybe terrigena | place: Sweden | collected 2013 | reverse complement strand
GTTTCAGGAGTTTTAAGTCTGTTTAAGTCTATTTAAGTCAATTAAGTCAAATAAGGAATATGCAGCTTTCCTGATGGCGGCCTGCTCCGTGCAACTTATATTCCGATAGAAAATCATCAATACAATTTTTGAAAAAGAAACAAAGACTCTATATTCGTTTACGCTGAGGCGTAAGTATGTGGAGAACGAGACGACGTAGATAGTTCCACCAAAACAACAGTTTGACACGTTGCCCAGGAGGCGAACGACGGGGTTACTGTTGAACAGACAAGAACCGAGATGGCATTTATAAATGGCAGCTCTCAGGTGCATAATTGTTACAACCATTCCACCGTCTGGATGAATTAGATGTGACGAAGCAGGAGTATGATAAGACACAACTCACTGCAGGTGGCTTTGAAGAAATATCGTAGGTAACACGGTTGATCCCAGCTACCTCGTTGGTAATACGGGATGAAATCTGCCGCAGAACGTCGGGCGGGAATGCAAACCTATGAACTGATTAATTAGGAAACCGTGTGTGAAGGGAAAGACTATAAAATGTACCAATCTGCTGTCATAAAGTCTTCGGACTGCACGGCACGAAGTGCGATAACCTAGAAAGCAAATTGTGAAACGTTGAGCATCCCTATGTTCCACACGCAATCGTAAGAAAAGTTTTTCACCTGCTCGTAGGTTCTTTGATCTCCCATCACACCCACAGCCTTGACTGGGAGCAACACAGCGAATGCCTGGGCTATCTGATCATAGAGATCAGCCTTACGGATTTCCTCAATATAGATGTGATCAGCCAACTGAAGGATCTTGACTTGTTCACGAGTGACAGGCCCAAGAATGCGAATGGCAAGGCCAGGCCCAGGGAACGGGTGACGCCCAACGAGTCGGGGTGGTATTAAGAGTAATCTCCCGAGTGCCCTCACTTCATCTGCGAAACACGGTATAGATGCAATCAAGCAATAAAATAATATCAACGACAGCTACCTTTAAACAATTCCCGTAGGGGTTCAATTAACTTGAGTTTCATATCCTTGAGCAACCCGCCAACATTGTGATGAGTCTTGATAGTAGCGCTGGGGCCCTTGAAGCTGATACTCTCAATTACATCTGGGTACAGCGTGCCCTGGAGAAGCCACTCGACGCGTCCTTTTGCTTCGCCACCACATTTCTCTTCCTCTTCTGCCGCCGCCTCGATCTTGGCAGCTTCATCCTCAAATATGTGAATGAAGGTGTTACCAATAATTTTCCGCTTTTGTTCGGGATCCTCGACTCCCGCTAATCGGGACAGGAAAAGTTCGGAGGCGTCAACCACAGTCAAATTGACCTCCAATTCCTTGTTCAGCATTTCGTATACCTGTTTTGCTTCGTCCAGACGCAGAACCCCGTTGTCTACCATAATAGCGTGGAATCTAAGGGCTACATAAGGTATACGCGGATGGCGGATTGCAAGCTCAGAGACCGCACCTATCTCCAATTGCCTCATGCATAAGTTTAGCAGCAACGGTACTATCGACGCCACCGCTCACGGCTCCAACAACGCGACCCTTAGGTCCACAGATCTCCCTTATACGGGCAATTTCTTTCCCGATGAACTCCTCCTGAGAAATCACAAAAGGATGTTAACCACATATTTCCCGATGACTCTGTTTCCATTTTAAAAAATACAAACCATTGTCCAGTTCTGTCGGCAACCACATATGTTTAAAATGAATTTTCCAATGAGAGTCTTTCCGTTGGGAGTGTGCGTCACTTCAGGGTGAAACTGGATCCCATAGATGGGTTTAGAATCGTGCGCTAATGCTGCGTAAGGAGCGGATCTCGTGTGTCCAATGACATGGAAGTCTGGTGGGGGAGCCGATAGTTGATCTCCGTGAGACATCCAAACCTAACTTCAATGTAAACCAAGAACTCTTCCTATCACCCAGGCCGAATTCTGACGTACCCGCATTTTTTCACCAAAACCCTCAAAAAGAGCGTCAACAGAACCATTTCCAAACTTGTTTATAGTGATGTCCGCAGGGCCGTACTCTCTATGGCTACACTTTGAGACGTTCCCACCTAGATTCCATGCAAGTTCCTACAGGACAAATAAGTTTAGCCAGATATCCAGTGCAACTAAACACACCTGGAGGCCATAACAAATACCGAGAATTGGAATACCAAGATCAAACACAGAGGTATCGACGTGTGGCGAATCCTTATCATAAACAGAATATGGTGATCCGGATAGGATGATTCCTGGAGGGTAATTTCGCACAAGAAGGCTTCCGATTAGAAAAGGAACAAACCCTTGGGTTTAAACTTGATATCTTTCAGCGCTGTAGTGCATGGCATTAATTCTGCATAAACATTATGTTCCCTGCATCTCCTTGTAATGAGATGGCTGTACTGCACTAGGAATCTTAGCTCGTATACATTGATTAAGTCTGATAAGCACCTGCGACCCAAAATCTAAGATAAGGATGGTATCGAATTGATCGTGAATTTCCGCCATTCGTATATTGTCTTGTATGCGCGTGTTCAAAGAAAATAACGTTGAAGCATATGAGTATCGAATCTCATAAGCTTCAAGTTAAGAAATTTTGGACGTGTGCCGCCAGTGTGCCGCGTTACGCCGTGACTCGGACCTTCCTCTCAATTTTATCTGGCCCTTGCGAACACCACCACGTCGTGTAGTATCGATGTAACTATAGCATTGTATTTCTTATTTTTTACGCTGCTAAACGACTGTCAGAGCACTTCCGGCTCAGGCTTCCGAAGCGCAAAGTTCTTGTCACCTATGGGTCATCTGCAAGAACGGTAAAACACCTGTTTGATCAATTCAGAATGACATAATGCATTCTTTTCTACTCCAGAAAACATATTGCAAAATCTGTGGGAGGATTAAAGGAAACAGCAAAGGACTTGGAGGCTAGCAACATAATTGAAATTGCTAGATCGAAAGTTCATACTCTGGATGTTGGTGCAAGAAACGCGAGAACCACGCCCAGGAGCCGTCTGCAGAGCTTGATGTATTTGGGCCCATCACACTGATATGCGATTAGTTGTCCAGGGAATTCAAGCCATAAATGTTCCTGTTCCGAAGTCAATCACGGTAGGCACTCAAGTTATGACGGTATCCCATTTTGACTGAGTAGGTTCTTGATGACGGTTCCGAAGGTAATCCAAGACCGAGTAATTCCGGTATGCAGCGCGGATATCTTTAACTCCCACATTTTATGGCGTTCAGCCCTTTTAATAACGGCGTCGCGGTTTATTGATCACATTTGTCAATCTTGCACCAGTTGGAACATCTCGCTCTACAACTCACGCCTCGGTAAAGAAATTTTTGGTCACAAAATTGTCTTTAGATTCAATAGTAACGGGGTTTTGTCCAGGAAATTTTTCAAGGGAAATACAACGTGGGATCCGACTGAATCTTGGTTGATAATAACATTTCTGTAGACGGCGTAAAACCCGGACAAGTATCAAAGATCACACTTTAAAGCTCTGAACCCTCAACACATTATCTTCGTTCAAAAAACATATTGTCTCAACCAACATTCGCCGCAAAGGAGGGTTTTCTTTTGTAGAACGTAAGTAAAAGCTCTACGCTTTCATCGTCATACTTACTCAGCTTTAACAGTGTCAATAGTTTTCAACCTTTTGACGTTCCGACAAATTTTTATGCCATTTTATAAGTTTTAAAGAGTCGCTTGTGTGTCGAAACGTGTCGTTAGTTTCAGGTAAGAAAGAGTGTTGCCAACTTGTTAGTGCAAGACGCTCTGTAATCAATTCCGAAGAAGAGGACAGCAGATACATTAAGGTGGATCAATTGGAGATAGTTGATGTCAGAGAAACTCATTACTGTGGGGGGAATGTGGTGCTACACGACGGGAAAAGTCGGCGCCGTGCTCAACTTGATTAATTCGTAATGCTGCGCTTTGCCGCCCATACGATGGTTTTACATTTTGCGGTGCTTCCTTTCTAATATTAACGGTGTTTCCAAGCCAAGTGGGCTATGGTCCATAATTACTTTGGCTATGCATGAGTTAAACCACTCTTCCGCCGCCAGTGATCGGTAGCGAATTAGTACTCCACCTTCAACTTGTAGGATCAATGCGAAGACCAGCTTGGTGGCTAGACTTAAACAAAGTAAGCATAGTCACTGGACGACGGGGGAGATAGTCATTTCCCCGAATGTTCGTTGGATGGGCATTTAGAGAAGGCCGATTAATTAATTGTATCCTTCATAATAGAACGAGTATATATTTTGACTTCCCGTTTACAAGATATCCTGAATTTTTCAGTTTTTTGAAACCACTTAATTCGAAGTTCAAACCATCAATCGTCCAAATTGGAAAGGAGCTTGGCGCTAATCCAAGGGTCGATGCGATCGGTGATTGCCGCGGACTTCCTTCCAAGTGGATTGGTAAATCGGAAATGACGGCGGGTACGCGAGTGCTTGAATTCAAACTGCGAAAGTTAACGTTCAAGCTTTTCAAGGCCTGCATTATATGGCTGGTTGCTAACAGAACTCTCCTGAAACAAAATCTAATAAGCTTATGTATGTCAAGAACAAGTTGTTGATGGTAGTCTGCCCGGCTTCCCCTAAAGAGGGTGTTTCTTCCAGAATTATCCCGATTTATGTCTTAGTAATATCTCCTACATGCGAACATAATCTGGAGCTACTAATACGAACATACACAGCTTTCGGACTCCTGTGATTATCAAGACGGGAATCTCCGCTGGGTTTCGCGTGCCGATGATATTTGGATGTCGTGTACCCAAGGCCTAGACGTCATACGACCTAAAAGTCTCTATGTCCGACACGGAATGAATTCTATTCCAATATGACAATAACACATAGGCTCCGTTGAAGCACATGTCTTGGTAGATAACTCAAAGCCAAAGTTCTTAAGCGGCAAGTTTAGGTATGGTCTAAATCTAACCCGATTGGCAGTAGCAACGGATATCATGATGCAGCTTTATTGTCCCGGTCCAGTCGCAGTTGATGAGGAATGCTTTACTTTTCTCTATTTTGTACTACATCTTTGACTCCGAATGTCCATTTCCCATGTCAAGCCGTCACAATTAGGAATCACAATTCATCGGAAAAATAACTTACCCAAAACTTACCCTTTGCATCCCCCTCAAAAAATGATGCATCCCATTTGCTTTTACGTGTAAAATGAGAGGTAAATAAGAACAAAAGTTCACGGAAGCAAATACCTATAACTTTACCATCATTTCCATATTTGTTACAATCAGATTGTCGATCGGAGGAATCCGATTACTCTACGGACAGTCGGTCCGATTCGGGAAGGAAGAGCGCTGAACGTGGAACTTTGAACCCCTTAGCAGGATATTCACCATTGACGATTCTCACTGTACTCAACCCAGGCACAGTTTTATGAGACACTTGCCGTTCATCAAGGGCAATATGTGAACAGTCCAATCGTAGTACCTTTTGAACACGGTGGATAGAGCGTGAAATTCGAAGTGAAGTCGTATTACCATCAACCGCAGTGTTGTACTGGGGCTTACTCGCATCAGGATAGACGCAAAAGGAATAATTAAGTCTGTCGTTTCTAAACATGAAACGACGAAGTGAGTGTTCTGAAACCTCCTCTGCATGAAGTTTTACTGACACTTCATCACTATGAATCCACTTCCGCTATTTCTGTATAACCAAGCCTTCGTCTCAAGATACGAGCGCCCGTTGAGACCATGATGTTGCATGGACTGCACTTCTCGAATCAAAGTTTGACAGAAAGAGGGCGCAATTGCTGTGCTCGGAGAACTCTTTACACTTCTAAGGTCCTCCTTGCCTGGTATTTCCGAGGCTAAGCGGTGCAATCCACACGGCCCGGGTGTTGAGGACATGGTTTCGGTGAGACTCATATGCTAAAATTGGATAGCCTAGGCTCGCACTGGCAAGTCTTAGAGTGGCATACTACGACATTATACTGCATGTTCAATTCGAATGCTAAATCAATTTTACATAAGACTGCCAGTGGTGGGAATTTTTCATATTCGACCTGAGAATGTACAGGTGATTTGGTCACCCGAGTTACAAAGCACCAAGTAGGTCGAGGTCCTTGTACAACGGAGTAGGTTAAAGAGAGATTCATCTTCGTACTACATAGTAGTTTAGGACTAAGAAATTCGGCAAGTAGTACTTGACGATGTCATGACTCGTGATCATCAACTTAAATGTCGACAGAATAATAAGTGTAAGATAATACCAAGGAGCAGTGCAAGCCTGATGTAAGCCGGGATGTCACAGAACATGTTCAAGATTATCATCATGAAACAACCTAGCTGGAAATGAGCCTCAAGAGGACGACGGAGATAAAGCTGCGCTAATACACGGAACCAGCGCTCCATTAGTATGCATCCTTGGAAGAGGCGACGATAACTCTATGATGTATGGATCTAGCACTTGACAAGGCTAAAAACACAACTGTATAGAAACCTACGAACTGCACGAATGTTCATTGTGAGTGCCATATCATTCTGATTTTGTGCGCGCAGAGACAAGATCTCAGCTGCTGATCGCCATCAATTGATCCCGATCCCTTAACAACATGAAGCCGCCGATCAATCTAACCTATGCATTTTCCGGGGATGATTGGTTATGCTAACTAGTACTTTAAGGACATGTTATTAACCGCGTCATGTCCCTGTATCCCCGTCACTCGTCCCTGAGCTTTACCTTTATCTATGTCCCAAGCATTCTCAAGAGAACGCAGAGCCTGGTCTGTTGCAGAGGACCAGCTCCTTCGTGAGGCAGTACAAAAAGGTATGTCGGATATCGTTCTGGTATCTAAAGGTTGCTGATTCACACTGCAGAGGACCCAAATAATCCTAACCCATCCAAATGGCATGCCATTTCAAAGCATGTACCAAATAGAACAAACAAGGACTGTCGAAAGAGGTGGTTTGCGAAGATGGCTTCTGACGTCGTGAAAGGAGGTTGGTCCCCCCAGGAAGATGAAAAACTGGTAAGCGGCATAGAACGTTATGGCACAAGGTATTAGTTATATTTACTTTCGATGGATGCTTGATACTAACTTGTTCGCAGGTGGTCACTCGTAGCATCTGTCGTTCAAACAAGAAACAGCGATCGTGAGTTCAATATGTTCCACCCTCTCGTGATTTCTAATCTGTCACACATAAGAATGCGCAAAGAGGTGGACAGACACACTCAACCCTGCAATTGATCGCACGACATGGACCCCAGAAGCCGTATGTCTGATTGATTTAAACCGTTTAATCTTTGCTCATGATGACCTCCAGGATATATTGCTCCTACGGGCTGTTGCTGAACACGGCAAGGTCTGGACGAAAATAGTGAAGACATACTTTCCTGGGCGAACGGGATTATCTGCCAAGAACAGGTATTTATCACAAAGCCACAAGGATGTAGGGTCACGTATCAATACTTATGCATTGCGTTTTGACCAGGTATAACAGTATCACCCGCGTCAACTCTGATGCATCACGCATGCCACGACACAGGCGAAAGTCCGCAGGTAGTCTCCATGAATCATTAGGGCGCAGATCTGAGAGCATTTCATCATCGTCGAGTGTTTCCCCTGCTTCCACGCATACCTCCCTACCTTCATCGTTCCACCATGTAACCGATCTCAAGCCCCACTACGAGATGGACCAGTACTCAACGTGGTCATCTCCGTCGACCGCCACTGATGCATTGCCACCTTTTCGAACGACACCCATGACTCTTGAATATTCGACACACACAACTTCACTGTCAAATCCATTGATTGAGACTGGATATAGATCCCGAGATCTTTCCATGAAACATCAGTCCTTATTCCAGGGCCAATCTTATATGTATACGAGACCTCCTGTTTCCGTCTCGAACCAACCATTCACGCATTTCACCGATCCAACCAGTCATGGCGGAATTTCGAACTCAAAATTCCAAAACTTGTCGCAATTTCCTCAGGACTTCAACGATGTAGAGAACCAATTTTCTTTCTTCTGTGGTCAAGCTGCTGCTGTTGACACCGCTGCTGTGATGGGCATGAATTGGAGTGTAAATATGCCCACCACACCAGAGCCAAAACCGACAATCTGCGATTTCCGACACCCGCTTTCTCATGACGCATATTCTGTGAGGAGAACTTCTCTTTCCAATATACAGAATCACTGATTACCTTTGGTCCGCACTTAGGTTCAGTATGTATCCTGAAGGACGAATATTATTCTTGGTTGAAGTGATTGTCTTCGATTTGCGTCACCTTCCACACTCTTTGGGTAGCAGCACTTTGTACAATACAGGAAAATTCCATAAGTTATTGAATATGCCTACCATCTGATGACTTTCTGTATCATTATCTGTATAAATTGCCTACTTCGTTTCCTCGAAATTAACCAGAGCTAAGTGCCTCTTATCAACTTATGGCCTAGAACGGTCACCGTAAGTTGGGTCTTTTATCCCTTCGGACAAATCGTCTTTTGGGCCATGATGGACGAGAAGAGTGACGCCACGATTAGCAGAGCAGAATCATCATGACCTGCAAGTTACTGCAGTTTGAACTTGAATACCATAATTTATTGCAAAAAAACAACTAGTATTACAGACTAAATGATTTTCTTGGGTTGTTGCTGACACATTGTCCATTCTACACCGTGAACAAAGTAAGAAACATCAATCGTAACTCGACTCTGTCCAATTAGAAGAATACAAGGCGGGAATAACACACTTGAACGGTATGCAGGAGGAATCCAAATTATAATCTCTTCAGCAGGACCCATGATATAACCATTTCGATAAAAGAATGAAACGGACATCGGAAAAGAAAATGAAACATCTCTGAAAATGCTACTTTCCATGAGAAAACCATTTAAGTGTTCAAAGGGAGAAGAGTTATGTGGTATATTTCTCTTTAGCCCTCCTGTCGTAACGTCCCAGACCCGAATCATGTTATCATCTGAGCCCGAAACGATGCGGGTCCCATCAGGCGAGAAGGTGAGAGTTTGGACCGACTCAGTGTGTCCATGGAGGTTCATAATCCTATCCCCTGTCTGTGCATCCCATATCTGAATCATATTATCTTGTGAACCTGAGGCAATGCGAGTCCCATCCGGTGAGAAACTGACAGACCTGACACCATCATTATGTTCAAGGAGCTTGAGCTCTTCACCTGATCCCGCATTCCACAGCCTGATAGTGTTGTCGGTCGAGCCCGAAACAATACGGTTCCCATCTGGCGAGAAACCAGCAGATCGAACACTCCCATGATGTCCCTTGAGCTCCAGGATCCCTTTGCCTGTCCATGCATCCCATACCTGGATTGTCATGTCATGTGAGGACGAGACAATGCGGGTTCCATCTGGCGAGAAACTGACAGACACGACACTGTCGGAATGACCTCTGAGGGGTTTCATGGTCTCCTCGCCTGCCTTTGTATCCCATATCCGAATCGTCGTGTCCATAGAGCCCGAAACAAGGCGGGATCCATCTGGTGATAAACTAATTGACAAGACGCCGCTGGTGTGTCCCTTGAGAGGCTTCATGACCTTATCGCCTGTTCTCGTATCCCACACATAGATAGTGCTGTCCTTTGAGCCCGAAAATATGTGGTTCCCATCTGGTGAGAATACGACAGACTTCACGCCATCGGTATGTCCCTTCATGGGCTTTATAACCTCGTCACCTGTCTTTGCATCCCAGAGCCGAACCGTGTTGTCATGTGAACTCGAGGCAATGCAGGTCCCATCTGGTGAGAAACGGACACACCAGACATGGCTGTCGTGTCCATTGAAGGGCTTCAACACAATCATATCTGTTTTCACCTCCCATACCCTGATTGTGTTGTCGTCTGAGCCCGAGACAATGCGGGTCCCATCTGGAGAGAAACTGACAGACCTAACAATGTCGGTGTGTCCACTGAGGGGTTTCATGACTGCTCCACCGGTGCTGGAATCCCATATCCAAATGTTCTTATCAAAGGAGCTCGAGACGATGTGGGACCCATCTCGCGAGAAACCAAGAGACGAGACCGCGTTGGCATGACCCCTGAGGGGCTTCATGGCTTTATTTGCCTTCACATCCCATATCCCAATCGTTGTGTCATGAGAACCTGAAATAATGCGGGTTCCATCTGGCGAGAAGCTGACACATTTCACGCTGTTGATGTGACTTTTGATAGGTTTCATGACCTCGTCGCCTGTCATCGCATGCCATACCCGGATTGTGCAGTCATCTGAGCCCGAGACAATGTGGGTGCCCTCTGGCGAAAAACCGACGCACTGGACTTGGGCGCTATGTCCATTGATGGGTTCTATCACCTCGTCACCTGTATTCGCATCCCATACCCGGATCGTCTTGTCCACCGAGCCCGAAACAATGTGGGTCCCATCCGGTGAGAAACTAGCAGAGGTGACAGCACCTGTGTGTCCATTGAGGGGTTTTATGACCTCTTGACCTGTTCCCGCATCCCACAGGTGGATGGTTTTATCAACTGAACACGACATAATGCGAGTCCCGTCTGGGGGGGAGAAACTGACAGACAAAATGCTGTCACTATGTCCCTTAAAGGGTTTCATGACTTCGTCTCCTGTCCTTGCATCCCATACTCGGACCGTCTTGTCAGCAGCGCCTGACACAATGCATGTCCCGTCTGGTGAGAAAGCAACAGAATTTACAGCTGACGCATGCCCTCGGATGTCGAGAAGCGTTTTTGACTTCCGTCTGCTGCCTTGCACGGTTATTTTGAGCGTAGATGGGAACTTGGGCCAAAATACTTGAGCTATTTTCGAAGTCTCGTCCAAAGATGGAAGCGCAGAAACGTAGATGTGGGGAATGCTCAACTCAATAATCTCTCTAAACGCTATCACAAACTCGTTCGCATCATGCAGGAAAGTAGCAAAGTTTCCCTTCATGCGTCGTTTCTAAGGTTGTACAGTTGATTAGCTCCAGTCAATGCAAGCAGGGCTCCGCCTCACCGTGGTCTCTGCTGTCAACACTCGCATGAGGGTGCTGGACGCTAGATTGACTGTGCCTGTTGCACTGAGGACTTCGAGCCAGAACAAGAACTTTTGCAATAAAACGATCTCAAGAGACGATAGAAGTGGTCCTACATTGTCTGCCGTCACCACGTGATGAGCCCAATGAAGACAAGAATACATCAAGGACGGTGAAATAGTAGAGAGTATCTGTTCTGAATTGGGAAGATAAGATGTCTGACATTCAGCTATGTTGAAATGCAAGTCGGAGTTCATGATCCGCAGGCAGCCATCCGCCAGAATGCGATGAGCGGTAGAGAGCGTAATCACCATATTTTCAGGAGCACGTCCAGGTGTCGTAAGGAAATCTGCAAACGATGCGTGAAACATAGACACCACCCCATCCTTTTTCACAGGCGGGACATGAATGACGGCGTGTATTCGAGCGAGGTTCACTCGGATATCATGCGGAGAAATGCTAAGCAGCCTGGCAAGATCAGACAGACAAAGCGGTACACGAGTGGCAAGGACCATAGCTAGAATCTTCTTCGTCATGCCGATCTCCTCTTGTGTACATTTCTTTGGGTCCAACGCAGCAGTGAGTACGAAGAGATACATTTGGTCCAGAGTATCGTGAAATGGCTGATCGGCGATGACCGTAAATCCTGTCAGTGTCTGCAGCCGATAGACATGGTTTTGATCCTCAATATATCTTGTAGCCGTGGATGCGTAAATGAAGAGCTTCCCTGCTAGACGAGTGAGTTGTTGAACGTCCCTGCGAGCAGGCCAATCTGGAGGCAAATCTTCAACACTGGAAGATCGTATACCCTTCAGCCGTGCATTGATGTAAAGAAATATGTCTTCTTGGACGAGATCCTGTTCGATATCATGCAAGCGGAGAACACGATGGAGCTTGGATTGTGGAGATTCGAATTGCATGCGGATGTGGCGCTCTGGACGGGATGTGAGAAAGAACTTGACAGGAAAGTCGGAGGATATAGAAAGGAGTTTATTCAAGAGCTCCTTCACTTCTTCTGTTTCAGCACATTCGTCGAGAGCATCTATAACGAGCACGAGTAGAGGTCGTTCACCCTTTTGATTGATGACTGTTTGGCGAAAGGGTTCTATGAGTAAATACTCGACCTGCATTTCAATAGCATAATCTGCCACGTCGGGTACATCTCGCAGAATATACAAGAGGGACGACCGATATACTGAATCTCGACGAGCAAGAAACCAAGCAAGAGTTGGCAATATGCGCACGAAGACAGAAAAAGCTGCCACCAAGAAGTGAGTTTTCACGAAGAAATCGGCAGAGTGAGCGGGCGATTGCAGATTTCCCTGTGCCCGCCATGCCGTCTAACCAGAAGATCCGATGAGCACTGGCATCCATGCTCCAGTTTCGCAAGTCTCTTAAGAGGGAGACACGGGTGCTCTCCATACATCCATTTTCCTTTAATGCATTGATTCCTGCACCGGAAACCTGTTTGAGCTTGTACAAAGCATCTACGAGCTGTCAGAGTACCTGCGACACAGGAGCGGGTTACACTTACTATCTGCCATGATTCCTTCAACTTTGACTTCCGTATTCAGTGCAATACTTATCTGAAAAGTGATAAGAGAGGACGCCGATGTAAATAGCATAGACCTCGCTTACTTTGAACTTCTCAAGTGATGTAATAAGCTTCTCAGCTAAATCTATCACATCTTTCACATCAGTAAAAGCTGCGCACGTTCGTTTGGCGAGTCCGCGTTCTGTCTTACGCTGAGCAGTAGATTTGATGGAAGTTAAGTCCCTTGATGTCGACTTTAAGACATCGCGGTCACAATCATAAGACAACCTCTTACTCTAAAATACTGTCCAGTCGATCATACATAATGGCAGGAATAGTCTTCTCGGTTTTGCAGGTACGAAAAATTTCCTGGAAAGCCTCGACTTTATGGGCCAACCTGAAGAAATCATCTTGAGCCCCAGTAACTTTCTGACTCGCCGATCAGACATAGGCCTAGCACAGATATTAGATGAAAGTGCACCTCGACATGATCCATGATCGTCAAAACTCCAACTAATGCGACCTTAATAGGAATGAATGCGCCTGGCACACAATCTTTCAATCTCCCCATGGCCTCCTTGACTGCCAGCCATCCATTTCCAATTACAAACGAGTTAGAGTCCCGGGGCATCTCGTGGGCTATTATCGGCTCTGTTGTGCAAATTGACAGAGTATTGACACTCGAGTTCACTTTCGGAATCGTTGCTTCGGGCGCTGCCTCATCTACCACTGTTTGCGGAGAGAGCGCATTTTTTTTGCGCAAAAACTTTGAGAACGGGTACCGCGAAGTCATGCAGACTGCAAAGTAGTTACGTGACCATCGTAGAATATCACAAAAGCTCTACTAACTGGTTTCCTGTGAAAGACTTTAGTCATTAGACAACACGTCTGTTGACAATCTGCTATGCCAGATAGTAAGCCCTTCAAAACGCTGAACTCAAGTTTGATAAATGGAGAGGAACGAAGAAATAATCAAGAAAGAGATCAGCACGCTCAAGTGGCATCTGATTGGTTACGGCTGTCACTGTGTCAGCTGATTGTGACGTATTTTTTGGCCCGGTCCGACTGTCCGAATGTCTTTTGTGGATCGATGACTGTATTTATTACTCATTATGAGCTCAAATGCGGGATTGTTGGATTACGTTATGCCGAACAACTCGACAGCATATTGTGCAAGGCTCAAGCGACTTTGACAATTGGATGAAAGACAAATACTGATGATAAGGTAATATTGTTGACGCGAGAAAGGGTAAACGTAGTAGTACAATGTTGAAAATATGGAACATGGACAAAACACAGCCGACGTATGGAGACAGGAAAGAAAAATATTGTCAATGGAGACTGCTGAACGTAGTGCTTGCATGCAAGAACCTTGGTCCGTCAAGGATATTTCTCAGATGAAATAATAGATGCAGCTAGAAAGCTTTGATCGTACTGCCCGAAAGAGAGAAATAAGAATAATTGTACGAGTGGGTGAGTGATGATTGCTGGATGGGGTGTCGATTGCATGAAGCACTAGAAAGCTGTAATTGGATTATTTCAAAAACAGAAATGAAACCGAAAAAAAAAATGCGACAGAAATGAAGTGGGATCGCGAAAAGGTGTTGATTACCACCCGGAATAGTGGTATTCGTTGGCCCAACTGCGATTGCGAGCCATGGCGTGCCTCCTCATCTCGTTTCTCTCGTCATCAGTCACGAGCACACCAGCTGCAGGCTGAGCTGGGTCAGTTTGTTGGTCGGGGGGGATAGTTCCTTTGGCGTGCAGTTGCACGACGCGAGGCATCCCAGTGAAAGGTTGCAATCCAGTCAGTGCACTGCGCCGGCTTCCCCCGCCACTGGAGCTCCGCTTCATAGCCGATAGATTAATTTTGCTGACCTGACGTTCCCACAAAAGGTTGCGACGCAGACTTTCTGAGAGTTCTGTAGACAGCATCTGGCGTCGAGTGGTTCGTGGTGTAGTCGGAGGCGCAGGGGGAGGAAGGTTGTAAGGGTGACCGAGTGGAATTGGGGCTGTGGGTACGGGCCGAGAAATTGATGTGAATTGGAGGCCATTCAGCGTACGACGAGTATGAAGTTGCCGCTCAGGGTCAGGTTGGGAAACGCGGGCCCAATCGGGTACATCTTCGTCACCTTGGGGTTGTTTGGATGGCCCAGCCTGCGGTTGGGCAGCGGCCTGTTTCTGCTTGATGCCCCTCTTCGCTACCAGCGTCTTCAGTTTTTGCTCTGCAACACTCTCCGATACTTGAATCTTTCCAATGTCAGGCTCACTATCACTATCTTCCTCCATTTCTTGGTCTTTGGGAGGACCTTTCGGTCGATAACCACCAGGACCAGTCGTGGGTAGATTATTAGGGATCAAGTTGGAAGTCACAGCTACTGAAGGAGCGCCCTTCGTAGTGATGCTGCCAACTTGAATTTGAGACGAGATACCAGCACCACCTTTCATCAACTGCATAGGGGGGCCGCGGATGGGAGAAATCAGAGAGGGTGCTCGTCTGTTTCCTCGATCAGTGCTGACGTGTCGACGAATAGTAGGCGATTCTGATATGTCACCGGTCTTAGGATTGAGATCAGGTGGATGGACAGGATTGAGTGGATCAGGGTTAGCAGCAGGTTTCGCTGTAGGACCAGGCTCGGAAGTCGTCAAATGTATGGCAGACATTGCAGACGGAGGTCTTATGGCACCTGAGCTGCCATGCCTATATGGGTGGCTGGGTGGAAAATTGTCCGGATTTGGATTGAGCAGTTGACTCAGTAAACCGACACTATTCGCTCTTGCTTTCGCAAGATCTTGTAACGATTCCGTGGGTATCTTCTTTATCATCTCTCGTTGCCGTTGGGCCTCCTTTGCAGCTTGTTCCAGTTTGGTGTGGTGCAAAGCGAAGACCTGTTGCTGGCGAGAGCGTTGAGCAGCTGCCTTGGAGAGTCGACCATAGTTTGCAGCAGGGTAATGACTCGAGTGCGTACGTTGCACACCTGCTGGTCGAACTGGGTTCTGGTGATGATTGTGATTCTGGTCAGGGTAATTTCGTTGTTGTTGTTGCTGCTGCGGTGGTGATTGCTGCTGAGGTTGTTGATGCATCTGACGTAGAAGAGTCTCTTGTCGCTGACGTTCGGCCTCCTTTTCTTGCTCCTGTTTAAGCGCTGATTGACGCTTAATCTGCTCCTGCTTCCGCGTCTAAAGGTACATCAGAATTCTGTAATCGCAAAGGAATAATCTGATGAGTGGGTTACTTACCCCGGCGTCATCACTTATCTCCTCACTGGACCAAGAACCATCGTCAGACTCGGTCTCGTAGTCAGACTCAGTGTCCACAACGACTGGACGACCCTTCGGTAGCAATGGCTCAGCAAGCGAGTCCCTGAGCTTCGCTGCCAAAACAGGATCCAAGGTACCGAGATTCGGTGTAGATTTGCTCTTATTCTTCGACGACGACTTCGACGCCGGCAGAGCAGGGAGATCGACAGCCTTCACTTTCCCTTTCGATTTTTCAGACAGGCGTTCCGTCTCTTTCAGATGTCGAATTTCCTGCTTCGACAACGACCTCGAAGGTTCACGAGCCTGGGAATTATGGTGTTGAAGACCTCGTTGACCGCCTTGCCGCTGGGACTGATGATCTTTCGTATCATCCTTTCGCTGTTGCCGTTCTTGGGCATGAAGTAACAATGAGTCCAACTTCCTTTCGTTCACAGGGACGTGAGCAGCCTTACGTCCCTGTACTACATCACCTCCCATGATCGTTCTCAACCGTTGGTCGATGCTGTGGCCAACCGATATACTTGACCCACTACCAACACTTTTCGACCCTGCACCACTACCCTCATCGGAGTTGGAGCCAATGTTGAACCTCGGCGGACGTTTTAGATTATTCTCAGCGACCCCGTTGACCTCTTGGGACCGCTTAATTACAGAATTTCCCTCTCGCATGCTGGGCTGACCGGCTCTCGGCGCCAGTGGTTGTTCCTCATTGATAAGGGCAAGTAGCTGCTCTGTTTGGAATTGACGGCCGCTACCTTCATGTTGCGAGGCTCCCTTGCGATCGTTCTGGATGACCCCCTCCATTTCCACTTTCACTGTCTCCGATAGCTTTGCCTCTTCATGCGCCTTCCCTCCAATTTCCACACCTGGACCCGCGCTATTCCTCCTCACAATTGCCCTCGACTTTCCACCACGACCAAATGCAACCTTAGCTCTTCCCTTTCCAGCACCGACCGCCACCTGCTTCCTAATCACCGCAGGTGGAGGATACGCAGCAGCAATAGTCATACCTAATCCCCCCAATGTACCAAGTCCGCTAAGACCCGCAATCGGAGCAGCCGTATGCTCTCGACTTCGACTCCTGCTTTCTTTCGAGCTACTTCCACCAGCGCTGCGACTTCGATTTGAATTACGATCGCTGCTCGTTACGCGAGACATATTCCCACTCGTTGTATCTGTCACCGTTTCCTGCTTAGAACCTGAAGAGCCAGAACTTGTAGAGCGCTCGGGAGAAAAAGGGGGTGCTTGATGAGCTGCGGCATATGCTGGAGGATCACTCAAAAACAGCGCTGACGAAGAGGGTGACATCGGAGTAAGAGGCAGGACTGCAGGGGACGATGTTAACGGAACAGGCGAGCTGTTCCGCTTTACAACCCTTCTTGCAGAAATTGAAGACTTAAGCTCCGATGTGAACGCTGAATGACCTTCCACTTCAATCACCTCACCATCAACATTAGCCGTAACCTTTTCCGAATTGCTATTCCCAACCGCATCGTAAGCTTCCAACGTTATCCTTTCCTTCCGACCGCGGTCAGCGAGCTTGGTTGAGGAGTGAATAGTAGACAAGGAACCCAGCCACTTTTGGTTACTGAGTGCCACATTTCCTAGACGCTGAATAGAATCGAGACCGATATCAGTCAGCGTGCTTATTTTCTCCTCTTCACCACCGCCGACGCCACTTGAGGAAGTTGACAATGTCGTGCCTCCGGTGGTTCTCGATGAGTTCGACACGCAAGTGCCAGACGTCACATGAGACAAGTCGCTCGTAAGCGACGAGATTGAGCTCCTGTCGGTGCTATCTCTCGCCAACGCCTCCTCCTCTCGTCCATGATATATGGCCTGCCGTGACATTGGAAGCGGCAGTGGTGATTGACCAAGAGAAAACACATCCCTGCTCACCGAACCATTAACATTGAGGGCGTTAGAGGGTAGATGGACAATGATTGGTTCAACCATTTCTTCTCCACTCAGGACGGGGTCCTCCTCGTGATCCAGAACACCGACTGTACTAGGAGGCAAAAAAACTGGTGCTTTAAGAGAATAAAACCGCTGCCGACGCGAAGACGAACCACCTCCTAAACGTGGCAACGACAACCACTGCTGCCTGTTATTGCCAGAAACGCCCGTGATAAGCGGCGTTGATGGCGGAGTCGGATGTGGAGTCGGGTTAGGCGTTGGGTTTACGACAACTAACTGTGGAGGTTGGGAGGGAAGGCTGTCAGTAAACTGTGGTTGCAGACCAATTGTCGGGGTTTGGGAGGTCACGTTAGCGGTAGAACTTTGAGGTAATAGCGGATGGGAAGGCGGAAGCACTACCTTTGCTAGATGGGAAGTTTCTGTTATTTCGGGTAATGATTGAGGGGACGGAGCGGCTTGGTATGACGATGCCTGTGGCTTATTCGATTCACGTGTTGGAACCGGGATCGGGGTAGACTCATTGGCAACCGAGGAACATATTAGGCTAGTAGCCAAGTTCGAGGATGACGAGTCTTGGGGGATGATTGATGATGATGAGAGTAGTGATATCGGACGTTGCGGCGCTTGAGAGGAGGAAGATAGCTGTATGACGGGCAGCATCAAGTCTACCACCTCTACAGCCGAAGTTGGAAGATAAGAGATCGCATTGGGCTGCACATATCCAGACGGCTTCAGCGAAATGCTCGTGGCTTGCATATCAGGATGAAACGGTGTAACAGCCGTCACAAAAGATAGCTTCTGCCGGTCAGGTTGTGCAGAAGCATTGTCAGATGATAACTGCGGGGATTTGTCAAGCGAGTAGCCTTCCGACGGTGATGAACCTACTTTGCTGGTGCAGAACGATGATGTAGGCAACAAGTCACAGATGATCTGACCAACGTTAAGGGTCGTTACATTAATATTCCGCCGGCTTGAAGGGCATGGTATTGTGGGTTTGGAGGAAGAGGACAGAAGACAGGACGAAACATGATGATATTCGGTGAGATCCGTTGCGCCTGGATGGAAAGTTGAAACAATCAGTTTATCGCGAAAAAAAAGTACGGTCGCTTCACGGGGATACGCTCATTAAAATTCAAACCACACCTCCGACTGTTGCATTTTGCCGAAGTGGGATGAAATGAAGAAACCCAAAACATACCTTCTAGAGGGTGGATTTCAGAGGAACGCACCATCTCAGATGGTGGGTGGACATGGAAGGAGTACACAACTTCTGACAGTGGTAAATGTCTGTATTCTGCCTTCTCATTGCCTATGTCCTTTTCCGACAAAGGAGAGTCGGCCGGAAGACTTCGGCTTCTTTCGCCTTCGACTGCTTTGAGTTCACGATGCCATAATCGCCAGGTAATATTTTCGAGTCGTCGACCATTCTGTAGTGACCCCTTGCACTTGGTGAAAACTTAAAATAAACAAACTGTTGTGTAAGCCTCCCAGAGGGAAGAGCGAAATGTAGACAAAACACGCACTGGTCCACAGACCAGAAAGCGCATCACGGCCTTCAAGATCCCGAACCGCGTCAGCGGCAACGGAAAGAATTGGTGTCGAGAACATAGCAACCAAAATATCGATAAATCAGAAACGGCGAACACAAGGACCAGGGAGAATTAAGGGGGAGAAAACCGTTGCGGTTGTTGAAAGCCACTGTTAAGGAAAGTCGGCCAAAACGGGGCAGACAGCAGAAAAGGTATTAAGACTTGATATACTGTAATTGCTTCCTTTTCAACCTGCTTGCTGTGCGCGACAGCAACGACGAAGAGGGAGGCTCCTAGCTGTGGGCGGCGATTCGGAGGTAGCAGGGTAAAGGAAAAGCAAGGACGAGAAAATAAACTATTATTTCAATCGGTCCGGATATCCGGACCTTGCAACCGAAGTCACCTGCCACAGCACGTTGCAATTATGTAAACAATCACCTTGTCCCATGATCCTCCCGAAACAAGACAAGACCCTTTTACTAGACTAGCATATCTTTCTGTAGGTCTTCAATTTCTGCTGCATCGGGTGCACAGGAAGTGACATGGCATAGATGGATGTCTCTCGCTTTCCCTATGTTAACAACCCAATTACTCGTCTTTCTTTCCCAGAATCTTCCGAGCCTTCACTAAACGGCCCCCGCAGTCGGCAGTCGGCATTGATGCGACAAGGGGATCAAAAAAGAGCTCAGCTCTGGTTGAAGGATTTCTAGGATTCCTCCAAACGACAACCCCGCCGATCCACCACGCATTGGTGGCGGTGATTGTAAGTTTATTCTTAGTGTTTTCCTCGCTCGGTTTTCCAAATGCCGTCCCAAACCTCGTTACCATTTCGATTGTGACACACAGTAAAAAATAAAAGTCACCTACAGTCGCCCTGGACTGCACGAAGTCAACGTGCAGTCAATGTGAAGTCACCGAATCCAAAAGGAGTTATATTGTTGTCAGGGTAAATATCATTTTATC
>QDKV01004959.1_pt1 | contig 20203 bp, 26 predicted proteins | sample 1861101 | NCBI WGS metagenome assembly QDKV01 (sample SAMN04275158, study PRJNA302643) | Fungus metagenome, whole genome shotgun sequencing project. | isolation source: fruitbody | host: Mallocybe terrigena | place: Sweden | collected 2013 | reverse complement strand
TTGCATCTAGGAGAGGCAGACGCGGCATTTCTCCGATGGTTGCCTAGTCAGTTCTTTTGTACAATAAATTAGATATTCGAGTATAATACATGAAATACTATTACTGTACAAAAATTTATGGGAAGATTGTCGGGGGATTTTGCAAAAAAATTTGCAACTCCGATAGTTGAAATAACGGATCGTAAACAACTATGATCGTGTTGATGGATGGCAACAAGTTCTGGAATCTGAGTCTAAAGTTTGCCGTTTCTCTTTGCACCCCGTTTCGTCGCAACATTATGTTACATCTGGGATGACACCGGACATAGTGAGGAACCCATGACCCATTTTTCCCTTGAGAATACTTTACAATTGCTTTTTAGGCAGTTGAACCATGTTACGTGATGGAACACGTTACCGCGTAAGCAGAGAGGTCTGACCGATTACCTAACACGCGTCGTAAGTTGGAATTACTTATCTCTCTTATATAATTTGACACTGTGCCACTCGTTTGTTATTCCCCCTCTCCTTAGTTCATCACGCTCTCCTCTTATAAATGGAAGGCGCAAGGCAGATTCGTATTGAAACGAACTCTGTTCAAATTAAGTTGCCCAACAACTTCACGTACTATCAGTACGACGGTAAGCCACCCCCTGATCTTCTACTATATGCGTCCAACTGATCTTGTTCATCGTAGTTGGTCGGTGCCAGTTCTTTTTCAACATAAAGTTGAAAAATTGACTATCTTTGAATTAGTCTTCATCAAAAGTGATCCCAAAGGACGTGATGCAGGGCCGAAAAAGAAAATGTTACTGTTTCATCATCTGCAGAACACCGTAGCGCCAGATGTGTTCAACCCGCGTATGATATACGACAGACAGAGTATTGCTTTTTGTCCAAGGCAGTTAGCCTTTTCCTCGTCTGGGAACACAAGTGGAACCGTAAGCGCCCTAATCTCAGTTATTTGATTTCTCGTTATATCTAAGTATTTTGACACAGTTCTTTGTACATCTTGACAAAGATCAACAAGTCCCGCCGGGTACGAGAGGTTCCTACCAGATCGTGCTGTCACCGACCGTTGGTGAAGTGGTTCGCCGACAGTAAGTCTTTCGAAATTCATCTTTTTTTAATCGACTAATCGGAATTTCAGGGATATTGAAGAGCTACTCGTTGCGGGTGGTGATCCTCACTCCAGCGCCACTCTCGGGCCTCGGTCTCGAGGAGAAAGAGCGAAGAATGTAATTCAACTACTTGCTCGCCAAGGTCCTAACTTGTAAGAGGCCCAGAAGTATAAACATATATGTTGTTCTAACCTTTATCGACTTTTAGACGTTACCGGACCAACAACGGCCGCTCGTATTTCTCAGGCGTTCGTGGAGAGTCAAAGGACGTCGAAAATACAGGTCGTGGGATTGAATTCTGGCGAGGAATTTTCCTGTAAGCTGATATCCTCATTCATTCAGTTTATCATGCTCATATGGACATAGTTCCGTCCGCCCCGCTCTTAACAGACTCATCTTGACGGTTGATACGTGTTCGACTGCAGTGTAATGTCGTCATTCTCTCTCAGTTCTGCTTTTGGACTAAAGACTACCACAGTTACCACGGCGGCTCGCTCATCGACGTGTGCCTTGACTTTCTCAATCCGAGGCAAAGGGACTGTCGTTATTTAGAGCTTACTCAAGATTCTCCAGAGTTCAAGAAACTTGAGAAGTTTCTTAGCGGCGTTCGTGTCACGGTGAAAACAGGCAACAATAAGGCTTCCCGCCCGAAGATCATACGTGGTTTGAAAGCAAGAGGGGCACAATTCGGGTTCACGAAGGCCGATGGGGAAAATACTACTGTCGAGGTAAGTAGTTTATGACCTTTCTGAACAATCACCACTCATGCGATGTTGTCAGCGTCACTTTTTTGAAACGTATAATGTCCGGTTGCAATTCCGGAACATAATTGGTGTCTCGTTCGAGAAGAGGAATTCCGAGCGACAGAATGTTGTCCCCGCAGAATTTTGCAACGTTGAACCAGGCCAGATCTGTCACAAGATCCCTGATGAGCTGAGGGCTGGAATGGTCAAATTCTCTGCCATGAAGCCAGGCGACCGAAAGCGAAGAATTGTCAAAGAAGTAAGTTTTATTAAATGTTTATGTGTATTTTGACGACGAGTTTTTTTTAGATTGGTGAATACATACGCTCAGAGTACCTGGCCGAGTCACAATTGGAACTCGATCCCCGTTTGATTAGTGTTGTCGGTAAACAGCTCACTGCACCGCAAGTTATGTATAGGAGTGGAGCCATGGTTTGATTTTTTTCCCTTGACAAAGAGTTAAATTCTAACTTTCTCTCCAAAGCATCCTAGGCCTGATGGGTCCTGGAACGTCGTCAACAAGCAATTATATGACGTTCGCCCCCTCACGAATTGGGCTGTTTTGAATTTATGTCCTACTCAGGTAACCACTGAAAAATGTAGGGACTTTATGATTCAAATGACGAATTGCTGCAAAGCTCTTGGTAAGTGACTTCAATATCTTTACCGATATCTTTTTTCATGCTTTTTGATAGGCATGCGTAAGTGTGGACCCTTCATGGGCCTATTTTCTTCCTTAATGTTTTTCTTTCTTTAGCTGTCCAACCGCCCTACGAGATTGCGACAGGAAGCCCATATAACGTCGATAAGGTTTGTCTGGTTCATCAGATGATGTAGTTTGTGTATTGACGATAATATAGAGCCTCAACGATATGTTCCGGACGGTGAAAAACAATCCGCAGTTCATTGAGGCACAAAACAGAGGACCACCCCCCTTCATTATCATTGTTTTGCTGGAACAGGACGCCGGACCGACGCGAATAAAGGTCAAATACTGGGGTGATGTCTCTCAAGGTATGCAGAATATGTTTAAGTTCCCTCGTAATGACTGCTAACTCATTCTCACAGGTATTTTGACACAATGTTTGCGTTTTGGTAAGTTCAACACCGGAGGTAATCAATATTGGAACAATGTTGCCATTAAGTGAAGTTTTCTTTTTTGACATCAATTCTTACTTTATCTGATATTTTCTTTCCAAGGTTAAATGCCCGCCTTGGCGGAACTAATTCGTACGCACACTCCCCATTCTGGGATGGGGTGATGCGACCCCTTGGCCTCTACATGATAATGGGTATGTTCTCAAATGTTTCGTTTCATATTTACTGAAATCCATTTACCAGGCGCCGATGTTGGTCATCCTGGACCAGGGACTCAAAAGCCGTCTGTGACGAGCATCGTCTATTCTTGGGACCAGTATGCTGCAAAATATGCCGCAATGAGTGGAATCCAGCAACCCCGACAGGAGATAATTGAAGATTTTCGGCAATACGTCAAGTCCGCCATATCATCGTTTGTTCAGGCAAATGGGCGCAAGATTCCTGCAAGCATATTTTTCTTCCGTGATGGTGTTTCGGAGGGCGAATACCAAACGGTGTCCAAGCACGAACGTGATGAGTTGCAAGGTATGTTTTCGACAGTTTTCCACGACTCAGACACCGGAATGAATTCTTTTTTGGATTTTTTTAGCCGCTATCGATGAGCTTTGGGCCGAAAATAGAGTCAAGGATCCCAAACCAAAGATTACCTTTGTCATTGTCACAAAGAGGTTGGTCTCATTCTCAATCACATTTATTCATGTTAACGATGCCCGGTAAGGCACCATGCCGTGTTCTTCCCAGAAGGGTAAGTTGTTGCCTTTACAGGTCTACTAATCAGATTCTCATTTCCCTGTTAGAAACGTCAACCCGAAGGAAAATTGCCCACCGGGTCTTGTGGTCGACACGGATGTGACGACTCCAGTGTTGCGCAACTTTTATTTGCAAAGCCACACCGCGATTCAAGGAAGTAAGTCACAGTTCAAGAAAAAACTTCGGAGGAAACAGTAGTCTGCAATCTTACTGATCTTTTCATGGAATCATTTAGCATCGCGTTCTAGTCATTACATTGTGTTGCAGGATGATAACTTCAAATATGATCTTCACCGGTTAGTTCTTGGCTAAAAGACTTCTTTGGATTTACTGATACGCTTGTGAAGTCTCGAACATTTGTGTTATCATTTGTGCCATGTATACGCCAAGGCAACGCGTTCCGTCTCTATTCCCTCTCCTGTATATTGTAAGTGCTTTACTCAGAAAAAATGAATTATCTCACTGAAGTTGAAACTTGCAACAACAGACGCAGACGTAAGATGGTTCTTCATTTCGATCCCAGAAAAAAAACTCACTTCTTACAATAGCTCGTATGTTCGCGCTTGATGTTTCACCTCGACCCTTTGGTTCCCCTTCCCAGTGACGACGGCGCGTCCACTAGTTCTGGCGACTCTAATCAGTTTGACCTGTCGATCTGGCGATCCGCGTTCCAGAAGCTCAACAGTTCTCTTATACCCCGTATGTACTTTTTATAGGACCCAGCGCAGGGTTCTTTTCCTTTAGTCTGTTCCTCTCGTGTATACCAAATTTTCTGAGATGGACAACTTTTGTCGAACGCCTGTTGTATGTATACCAGCTTCATTTTGCCGCTTGTCGTCGTGTATTACTTGCCTAAATTTATCATGAATGTTACGACTGTTGTACAAATTACGACTGAAATATCAATATACCCATAAATGATGCCAAAAATTTACTCAACAGGAGGAATAAAGTATATATTTGAAAGTAAAAGATTAAATAGTCGCTCCCATCCAAGGTCAAGACGTAGATGAGGAATGTAATCGTTCATTGCGATGGACAAGGTTGAACGTCTATACAATGTCATTGGTTGTACGTCCTAAATACTCGTCTAAATGTAATTAATGTTGTAACCATTGTACAAACTGAAGTACCGATGGCTTCCCAATTGATGACACGAATTCACTAGGACAATAAAGCACATGTTTAAAAGATCCTACTAAGTTACATATGCAAAGTCACGGCGCAGCGCCTTTGGAATGTCATCGCCTCCGATTATAAGTATCATCTCGTTCCCTATCACCTCTCCTACTTTCGTATCTTGGAGGTGACTGTGGCCGACTGTTTTCCCTATCTCGACCCTCACGCCGACTTCTGTCTTCATGAGATTTGTCACCGCGCGTCATATGTGGGGGAGGAGAGCGAGAGATCCTTGTATCGTGGTCGCGGCTTCCTCTCCATTTCGGCTTGCTGCTCAGATGCGGAGGGGTAGCTCGGGATCGATCTCGCATCGGAGAAGGAGGACGACGGTCTCCGTCACACCGCTTGTAGTCCCCACCACGGTGAGATACAGAGGTCGGCGGGCGACGAGACTCATTCAGACGATAACCAACATCCATCTTAGCAAGGTCCCTTCCGCTGCCTCGGGTTGGTGGGATCGGTGACCTTTCCCTTCCATGGCGGTGAGGTGGTGTTCTTGAACGACTGTTTTCATATCGCCGATTCTTGCGGGTAAACGGAGATCTGGACTGAGAATGTTCTCGTGTGACACGACGGGAAGGCTCTGTAGGTCGCTTGCTAGGTGTTCTAGAGCGTGAAAGAGATCTTGAATCACGACGATGTCCGTTCCGACGAGGAGTTTTTGAACGAGAAGGCGTTCGAGAATTACTGCGATGTCGAGTGCGCCCTCGACGAGAGTCGACAGACGAACTCTCATCCGATGAAGAAAGGTCAGAGGAATCTGTGTCTGTGTCCGACGAATCCGTGTCGGAGGACTCCGCTTCGAGCATTGCCCGACGTTGCTCCATGATCAGCTTGGGCGCGTTCTAGAAGGGGAATATATTAGCACTACTCCCCACTGAAGGTTGAAGAGCCATCAACCAACCTTAAGGTACTCTCTCATTTCTTCTGTTAAAATACCCAACCCGATACTGGTAAAGTAATTGATCGAAAATCTGGTGTTCTTCGGATTGTCCATTGGAAACATCCCCGCGCTTGCATGTTTGACTTCCGGATCTTTGAACCTTTCAGCGAGGGTTTTCAAGCCCATGCTCTCCATCACCTCTTGCATCATAATTTTGATGAAAATACGACTGCTTGAGGTTGTATCATCTTCATTGATTTTAACAGATTCCAATATCATCCAAGAGATAGCGTCGGATGAAAATAAGTATCCAAAGAGTCGCGCAATATTTCGCAGGCGGTTCGACTCATATCGATGAATGGTTGAAAAGTAGTTACCGAAGGCTTGTTCAAAGCATTCCATCCATACTCGATTGATCTTGCTGAAGCGCTCGCCGACGAGGCCGTAGAAATTCGAATACGAACGTTCTTGTGAACAACACTCGATGACCATGTTGACGAGTTCGATCTATTAGACAGTTCAAACTATGGCAGATATACAAGATGGTTGCTACAAACCTCTTGGCCTTCGTGCAATTGCACCTTAAGGAGCTTGTGCACCGCTTCTTCGTAGTTCAAGGCATTCATGATGGTCAAATATATCACGCGACGCAGGTTAACCAAATTCGTTTCCGTCCTATCTTCAATGCCTTCTTTTTCTTGTGCAACTAAAAACTCCCAATCAAAATTCAACTCTGGACCCATAACAAAATTCAATTACCTTCGTCGTCTGACTCATCTGAGTCTTCCGAAGAACCAGATTCTTCATCAGAATCTTCGCCAAGAATTTCGGCTTTGATGACCTTGTATTTTTCTTCGTTTTCAGGGTAGTTCGGGTCGACCTTGAATATATCTTTGTGAAGAAAAAGATAAGTAGCTTTCAAGCTGAACGAGTCAACGGAAACATACTCAAACCCTCCTGTACTTGCAACTCTTCCTCTAGTTGGATATGGTGCGTAATTTGTTCTTCCTCCTCTACCAGATCCAACCCTTCCGGAACAATCGGATTGTCTTTGTATTTGTCTTTCCTGACTTGCATGAGCACTTCAATCATGTATTGAACCCTATGGCTAATTCTGCCCTCGTTTAACACGTCACGAAATCGGCCGAATACGATATTGTTGGATTTTGGCGAGTTTTCAGCGAGGAAGGCGCCAACCTCGCGCGTCAATCCGACAGCAATTTCAATAGAATCATCTGTAGGTCGTTCGAGGAGGAGTACAAGTATTTGAAGGATAATGATTTCATTCGCGACTGCTTGGTTGACAAGGTGGGCAAGAAAAGTTGTGGTGGAGTGGCATACAATCTAATTTCGCATTACTTACGACATAGAGAAGTCTTAGGAAAAAAATACCTTGTCATTACGCTTAAACGCCCTCCTGAATTGACTTATGAGCCTTATCACGACCAACTCGCCAACTTGAGGTAACTTGGTGTTGATAATTGCAACCAGCGCAGCAAATACAGGTGTGAATGGCAAGCTAGCCGCTTGTGCTTTCATAACACTCCTCGCGAATAGCCCTCGTCCACGAATAAGATTTTCGGAGAGCAGTTCCGGCACAATCAGTTTGATGTTGGCGACATTTACCCTATTCACAATTCCAGTGATGGACTTGCGCAGTGCATCCCACGAAAGTCGTTGATACTCTACACTGCTTTTGTCTGTAGAAGCCGCCTCTTGCATTGCCCGTAATCTTGCCGGGGGCATGTAAACGCCGCCAGAACGAGTCTTGAGAAGCTTGGCAAATTCAGCTCGCAAAGCGGAGTCTTTTTCCTTTTCCTTCTCTTGAGCATTGTTTCTTTCCTTTTCGACTGTGACCGAGTCGTTGGCATTATTTGACTGGACGACCACAACACCACGGTCAAGCTTTTCACCTTGTCGAAAAGGGTGTTCCGAGTCAGATTGTGAGCTTTCTGGCGACCTGGATCGTCGACGAGTGGAAGGAGGTTCACCATCAACACCTCGAGAACGCGATGATGGCCTTGTAAAAACAGTCAATTGAGGAACTCGTTAAGATTGATATTACAAACCTCTTCCTTTTCTGAGGAGCAGATTCTGGAGGCGTTGAATCCATGGCTTTCTTTGATTGGAGAATGCGTGAAAGAACTTAACTCGGTTTGTATGTATTTGGTTGTCAGAAATTTCGTAATAAATTTTAGCTAAATCGTCTATTTTCTATATACCCAAAAACTTATATCCTTGGAGGCCATAGATAGAGGGTTGGACGATCGGGAACTATGCCAGGCGCAACTATAACATCTTGGCCATAAACTGGAACTGTAATTTGATGTCTGAAAGCCAATTTCATTAATGAGTCGAGTCACGCTGGACAATTAACCTCGACTTACTCTTGCTTAGCGTGTTGCAGAAGCAACATTGAACCCCCTCTCTTTCGGCAGTGAGCGCACACATTGCTTTCGGAGTGCACATGTGCTTTTTGCTCCCGTTCCAGCATCTGAGATCGTGCTTTTTCGGCTTCCTTTTCTTCAAGCAGAAAAATGTCCGTAGGATGGGTTATACCAAAGTGAAAACCCTATTCAGCCGAGTTACCAATGCAACAAAGGATGATCAAGACAAGATACTACTCACCACACCAGACCACCTCATTGTAAGGCGACCTTCAGTGATATTGGAACATGCAAGGCACTCAATAATAGGATCAATGTTTTCCACATCCTTCACCGTGGTTGTATCTGGATCAAACCCGCAGTTCTGCAAGACGCGACTTATGGGGGCTAATCGATCCGAAAGAAATAGAATACTTTCAGAGGTCTTCCATGGAAGTTCGCCAATAGCTTCCTTCACGGCTGCCACATCGCCGACGAATTCTTTACCATATGTATAGGTTCTGCAGCTGTGGGCGACTGCTTGATCAAGCGTCAAGAAATGACGGCAAATACGACAATTGAAAAGTGTTGTCGCAAGGTGCATGACCGTTTCTGGTCTGTAAGCATGATTGATCTGCGTATAAGCTTGAGTGACGCGGTCAGTGAGTTCCTGCTTGACTGCTTGCAAACAGTGGTCGACAATTTCCGAAAACAATGGCTTGACTATATTGAGTGCTTCCTCCAACGCTTCTAATGATTCCACACCAGATATGGCATCTTTGACAACAGGATGGAAAAATATTTCGGCGGTATTGGGACAGAAGATGTTCGCAGGCTGAGTGTCCACGTACTCCTTGTACGTGTTTCGTAATTTCTCCATGACCTTCTTGAAGAATATTTTCTTCTCACGAATAAGGCGATTTGCTTTGACGCGTTCCATGTGTTCATTGAGGAACTCATCCAAATCATCGAGGACTACGGAATTAGATAACCCACATATAATAATACAAAGGGAGCCCAATACCTTGATCCGTAAGTTCCTTCTGACATGCCTTTATGACTTCTGGAAGATTTGTTGGGATGGCATCGCGTTTAGATTGTGGTATTTTTGAAAGTTCCAAATCCCAACCCGTTTTTTTGAGCCTCTGGAGGATACTACTCAAACAATAAGATACCCACCAATAGATTTTAACACGAACTTACATATTCTTTCGTTCCTGCACGACCAATTCATGTTGTTCTGCGCGTTTACGCTCTTGTATGTACGTCCATTTTTTACAACCGTCTGAGTGCTAAAGGAGAATGAATTAAGATTCGAATAATCAGGAAAAACTTACAGCAGTTATGATGGTCTGCTCAGCGAGCATTTTTTGGAGCCAAACAGACTTCTCCCCCTGCGTTCGGCATGCTTTGTACTCCTTGCACCATTCTAAGTCGGTTTCTTCGTCATAGTATTTCCTATATTTGTTATAACGGGGAAGATCGACATTCGGCAAGTAGGCTGCAAGTTCCGCAGGATAATCACGCCCACTAGTGAAATCGTACCAATTTTCACTAACTGCTCTGAATCTTGAGAGCAACTACGTTGAATGCATGGATAGGAATGATACAATGGATGGCTTACCGAGTCTCAAGACATCTTTTGCAAGCCCTCAACCGAACAGACCACACAGTATACTGGGACTGCAAATTCCTTGAACAAAACTGTTTTTTTTTTATAAAAAAAACGTGTGACCCAAGTCAGAAGTGCAGCAGAAACGAACGTACATCGCAGCTTTTTCCAAAGACAAGTTCAGCATATTGAGGTTCCGTCAAGTCATCCGGACAAGGAGGTAAGTCTTTGATGGATCGAAAAGCCTGCTTCCAGACAGAAATGGAAGAACGGCTCATCAGAATTGAACGAAGTGATTTTGTAGTGCGAGAGAGATGCAGAAGGTCCACTGGCTCAAAGTGAATACATATCTAGGAGGAGAGAAATCGTCATGAAGTGTGCCGTAGAATGAAACCCCTATGCCTCTAAATTCGCACCTCAAAAAACACATCTACGGGCATTTCAACAAAAGCTTGAAGCAAGCCACTTCCTTTGAGCCTTTTGGCCGTATGTTGATTGGTGGCCTTGCTCCCCGCCTGAGTTGCCTTCCTTTTTCTTCCCCGGCCTTTCGGTGCAGTATTTTTTGCCGAGTCCTGTTCATATTCACTAGGACTTTCATCTTGATTTGAAATTTTCTTTTGAGGTCGATTCTTCAGACGCGTCGAACGTCGATCCATCCTGAAGGCTAGGACTGTCGTCAAGTTGTAACGCGTAGCGCGTGACGCATTTTGGTCCACATGACGCTTGTGTGACGAACGCGTCACACATGCCACATTAGGTACAAAACGCCATTGTCTTCAGCATCAAATTAGAACAATGACACCTAACTACCGGGTGATGAACTGACGTCTTTCTTATTATTCGCAGGAACTAGCAGCCAGGAAGCTTGCTTTCGTACTACCATTAGTTTCTTATCCTTTTTATTTTTTATTTTTTCGTTTCTTCATCGAAATTTCGAGCTCGACGACTATTATGTTCTCCAGGCTCATTGTTGTTCTTTTTTGCGTTGCTTTTCGCGTTGTTGGTGAGTACCAGGTTCTGCATATTTGAAGTAACTTATGTCTCCAGTTGCACAATCTTCGTTGTCAGTCATATGCGTTGCAGGTCAATGCTTTCAAGGATATTCAAACACGACGAGTGAGTGGATGATCTAATCGTAATGACTGTTTCATTAACGTCAACCTAGTTGGTGCGAAACTGACGGCTTCAGGAGCTCCCACAAGCATCCATTTGCTTCCGGGCCAGTACACGTCTACGACAAACCCTCAGCTCCTTCACAATCTTTTGACCTCCTCGTCGGCCACTCTTTCTAGATCACCTGGTTTTGGGTCTGCATCGCTCGCTTCACTGCCACTTAACCTTCAGCTTGAACCCGGACTTGCAATTTACTCTCTACGGCTTTACTCCGGCCAAGCTGCATTCTCTCAACTACCTTCCGCACCTGTCAACAGCACCTCCACACCCCTTGCATCGAGCTCCATTGCACTCTCATCGAATATCTGGATAGCCGTCACCTCTAACTCATCCTCCAGTAATCGTGTCGTGTTATGGGAATCTGTTCCGGATATAGCTCAACTGCCTACTTCAATTTCTTCTCTTTCGTTGGCCGACATTCAATCATCCGCCTGCTCACCTCCTTGCTCAGGCGCAGGTGTCTGTTCTACTTCGGGTACATGTACATGCCCAACAGGCTTCATCGGGTCTTCGTGTGAATCCTGTGTGGATGGGTTTTTCGGGCCAAATTGTCAACCTTGTCCTCAAGGTTGCTCTAATTGTGACCAGGGCTTGTCAGGTTCCGGAAGGTGTCTGACGCCAATCATTGATAACGCACCTTCAAAGTGTAATTGTTTGAACGGCAAATGTGGGGCAAACGGGCAATGCAGCTGTAATCCGGGCTGGACAACAAATGACAATGGTACAGCATGCGCCAAGTGTGCATCCGGCTTTTTCTTGACGACAACCGGAGACTGCCAAGGTATTCATCGTTGTTTGCTCGCCACATTGAACTCTTTCTAACAGGCAGTTAGTTTGCCAGCTAGGTTGTACACAATGCGCGGATGGTCCAGGAACCTGTATTTCTTGCAAAGCCGGATTTACTCAGGACGCTAACGATAGGACAAAGTGCAACCCGGTTCCATCCCAAACGACGGACAGTACTCGTTGTCCTGATGGGAGTTTCAGCACAGGCGCACAGTGTTCGCCTTGCTCACCCACTTGCCGTACTTGCAATGGCCCTACGTCCAACGACTGTACACTTTGTGCTACGGGGTCATACTTGTTTAATGGTAATTGTGTCTCCACTAATAGCGATGGCGTTTGTCAAGGGACAAATGGCATGATTGCAGACAACAATAAGAACGAATGCGACAGTAGGTTCCTTTTGTTTTGTAATTGTAATTGATCTATTTCTAAGTTGTATTCGTTTTCAGCATGCGGGGCGAAGTGCACGTCGTGCAGAATTCCCAATTTCAGTGTTGCCTCTACAGTCAACCAATTGCAATGCACAGGATGCTTGCCAGGCTTCTTCCTCTCACAAGGAAAGTGTGTTGCCAGTTGTCCCACTGGAACTTTTGTCTCCCCTTCAGATAATGTTACTTGCATTGGTACGTTATGCTTCGATTTCCAACCTTTTTACTCAAGTCATGACGTTCGCCTATCTTCAGCGTGTTCCTCCTCCTGTAGCACTTGCACAGGTTCCGCCGACTTTTGCCTCACCTGTTCTAATGGTCAACTTGCTTCTTCTGGCAAGTGCGTCTCAAACTGCCCATCTAATACATTCTCCTCCTCTGGTTCCTGCTTGAGATGCCATCCTGACTGCGCATCCTGTTCTGGTCTTTCCTTCAACCAATGCACCTCTTGCTCACCTTCTCGTCCCGTGCTCACTAACGGACGCTGTCTACCCACTTGTTCCAAGTCACAGTATTTCGACACCACGACATCAACGTGTCAGACATGCGATTCCAATTGCTCCTCGTGCTCTGGATCCGGACCAAGTAATTGCCTTGCGTGTTCGAGCTCAAATCAGGTCCTTCGGAGCGGATCATGTGTTGCTGCAAATTGTCAAGGCTCGAGCAGCGTTATCCCTGCCCTCGGCGTATGCCTATCCGAACTCATTGAAGCACCACGCTCGTCTGGGACAGGATCTCCAGCTCCTTTGCCTAGCATCACGGGCCTGGCAGATCCCACAGTAATCAATGTGAACAGAAGACTCGAATGGTGGCAGATTCTCTTGATGGCGCTGGGATGCGCATTCATTTTCGTGATGATCTTATGGTGCTGGAGAAGAAAAGCGAGAAAGCAAAGGGAGAAGCGAACGAAAGAGTTTGCGAGGGTGAAGAATTTGGATGGATCGCAGAAGGGCTGGAAATGGAGGCTTGTACGGTTCGGCGAGAAGTTATTCGGCCACAAGAAGAGCAAGCTTCAACATGAGTTGCCTGTATCATACAACCACCACGACACCACCCTGTCGAGACCACAGAGTCGAATCAGTAACTATGATATCAAGCTCAGAAACCTTCCTCCTCCGATATCCGACAAGAAAGACGTTTCAAGTTTCAAATCCCCCTCAGAGTCTCGAAAGAAGAGAGAAACCATGGACGATCTTCTCTCTGCGTATGGGTATTCGGTTCATTCCGAGGCCGGCTTTGAACCGTCTATCCTTCCTTCCTTGGACGAACGTCGCAAAGATGATTATACGAGACGGTTGAAGGCCCGTGTCGAGCAGGATTCACATTCATTGTATTCCGAAGTGACAGGCAATCAGCGAATGACGCCTGAGCCTCGACAACCCGTGAAGAAGGACCCTGTGAACTCGAGGGCCTCGATTGGAACATCTATATTTGTTCCTGCGCTCGCCAAGAAGCTTACTAGTCGGAATGAAAAGGCGAGAAATATCCTCGTAGATCTGGACGACAACGGCGATCATCACAAGGAAATGTCGCAGCCCCTTCAGAAGGCTCATCCCAGCAACAGTCTAGGTATGACTGAGGCTCAAGCTTATATGATGGCCGTCAGGCCTGGAATCACGGGTAAACAGGTTTCCTCTCAACAACCGCTGCCACCGTTTTATCCCATACCCACCTTTTCTCCTCTTCCAAACAAGGTTTTAGCAACAGCCACGACGCCGATTACCAACACCAACTCTAACGGAGGAAGTCTCATTCCTATACAAGTGACACTCACCCCAAACACGACGGGTGGCCAAGGGTCTTATTGGTTGACACCAGTCGTGATGCCTCAGACTCAATTGCAGCAAACTCAGGTACCACAACGGCCATTACGGACTGTAGAATTTTCAGAGGATACCGTAGTATTGCAACCCCAGTATACGGGCGCGAGTGCAGGTGGATCATCGAACAACCCTTTTAGGAAGGGAAGCCATTAGACGTGCAAAAATTATTGCACATGCATGATTCTCGACAACCTGATTCGTTCAAGCTTTTTACACACCTGTTGAGGTACATTAACGGATCTCGGAACTAGAAAAAGCTATGTTTCTTTGGGGTAGTCACCAGGTTTGCTGCGCCGATGCAGTGCGTTTAAATGCTATGATTGATACATATGATACATGTCTTGTAAACATAATTATCTTTTTCAACGAGCTAGTCATTATATCCAATTTTTACTCAGAAAGTATCCGTCGTACAAGACGCAACTTGCCAACTTGCCAATATTTACTGAATTATTGGATCTCATTGACAGATCTCGTGATTCGTTTCGTTCATCACGGAACTTTCCAGTGCGCTTCTATGTAAACAATACATTGTACAACTATTAAATATCAAGTATTGGCACACTGCCATTTACCCTGCTGACCGTATCTTACAATCTACCCCCTTTTTCTTTCCTTATTAGAACAATTTTTTTCTTGTAAATAGGAGTTTTTTTTGGACCACTGGCGGCTATTGTGCCTAACCAGCGCCAATTACTGTGGCAACCTGCCTAACCTTGTGATCACAGCAGTCTTGCATGCAATTACAGTCGCTTTGAAGGTTCTAGAATCCATTAATTTTTTAGTTCATAAACTGTTAATATTGTAGCAGAGGGGAAAAAGTGTATGGGCGCGTCTGTCACAACCTTTCTGGGCCTTGCCCCTTGTGCAATCAAGTTTTGATCGGCAGTATATATGGTATGGATGCACTACGGAGGCGAAGCGACGCACCGTGCCTTTGCCCTGTACTCCAAACCCTGTCTCGTCGGACCTTCCGAGGTCGCATGGGATATTTTCTCGCTCACCCACGGGTTTAGTTTAAATAAACACCCAATTATTTCGATTCCGTGTTACCCTTCTCTCCCTCTCCGCCAACTTCCTCCGCAAGGTTGAACTCCGCCAAAATTATCCAACGAATTATCAACTCCTCTTCTCGTGCTTGGTCTTCCATGATCCTTGAGCGCGCCTCTGACACCTTGGCGTACTCGGAAGACATACCTGGCTCTAGGTGTGGACCGGAAGATGGACCGTGGCCACGGTCCTATCAGGTATTGGAAGAACCAGAAGTGTGGCGCGAGCTTAGGATACTCGCAAGACCGAATGGTCTGAGGTTGGACGCGGAAGGGAGATACAGGGCACACTCTATCAACTTCCAGCCTTCCCCGACTACAAAGACGCAGGACAGATACGTAGTTACGCAATTAGAAGTGCACGGAAGGCTGTGGACGCTCACAGGCGTGTTTGACGGTGAGTCGACCCATTGGTAACTCTCCACCTTAGCGGAAGCATTGACCTCTCTCCGCAATTCACAGGACATTTAGGTGATGTTACGGTGGAGCATGTTGCTCACCACCTACCAATCATCGTCCGTGACTTTTTGAGGGATGCGGACCCTTCTGTACATCTTGGGAGGTATTCATCCCAAGCGATTTCGGATCTCTTCTCGAAAGCTATTATAGCTTTTGACGATGCCATTGCACATGACGTTCTCGACTTATTTGGTGGTTCAATTGAGAAAATGGCGGAATACTCGGATGCTCAGATACGAGATGTCATCAATGACCAACATCTTGGTGGTGCAAATTGGCGCAAGGTCAGACTGTGCATGTACGGAACCACTGCCCTAGTCGCGCTCATAGACCCGGATCACAAGGACCTTTGGATAGCAAACTTGGGCGACTGTCAAGCAAGTAAGTTTTCGTGGTCGAACTAATTCCACGTCACTCGCTTGTGTAATCAGCAGAGGCTAAGCTGGCGAAACTGATATCGTTTGTCCCTTATTAGTCATGGTATCTCCGGGTAACACGCCGAAAGACTGGGATATCGAGGTGCTGACTACAAGCCACAACGGCGATAACATCGATGAGCTCGAACGTGTACGGAAGGCCCACCCTGGCGAACCGGAATGTATAATCGATAACAGGGTTCTCGGCGCACTCGCACCTACACGATGTACGTCCCTTCTGTCTTATCTAGAATCAAGCTCAAAATGCTTCTAACCCCATGCAAATTCGCTTCGCTGTGTCGGCTCTGCCTCCCATCGCTTACAATGACCTCTCCCTTTTTGTGCCCAACCTCGGATCGGTTTGTCCATTCATGACGAATACCGGTGATCCAATTGGTCAATTAACTCATCCCCGAACTTCGACCACAATCTACTGCGACCCCTCCTGGGCCTCCCTATGTCCAACAGGCTTTGGTGATATCCCCTTTAAGCAACCACCAGCATTTACCAGACGTGTCCTCTACAACCTGTTCCCGGGATTCCATAATACGTCACCATGGGAGGAATTTTTGGTTAGAAATTTGACGCCGCCTTATATCACTGCTGAACCACAAGTTATCCATCGGCAGCTGGATAAGAGTTCAAGTGGGCCAGCAACATCCACATCTAGTGGCACGTCAAAAGCCAGCGAAAGCTCAACACGTAAAGCGAAGACAAGTCTTGCTAAAGATTTCTTCTGGTCGCCTCGGCCGTCTCCTGAGCCACCAACCATGAATCCTCTCCCTCGGTTTCTTATTCTCGCTACAGATGGCTTTTCTGATCTCTGCTCGGATTCAGATGCTCCTTCGGCTTCGAACGAAAGAATGAAGCACATAATCTCATCTTGGGCATATTCCATGTCTCTTCTTCACCCACCCAGATGCGTTAGTGATGCACTGCCGTGGTCAAAAGGGGATAACATGGCATTGAGGCTGCTAAGGAGAGTCTTGGGTGAAGATAGGTTCAGTGTTTCCAAAGTATTGACTCTGGATATGGATGAGGCATGGATCGACGATACGAGCGTCGTGGTCATGACGATTTGAAACTCCTTGAGGAGGCACTTTTCGTTTCTGAATTAGTCTTGCCTTTTCATCTTGGGGTGTTGAATCTTTGGCTTCGTTTTTGAACTTCTTTGGTCTGGTTTTTTTTTCATTTTCGGTTCCCCTGGATTTCGCTTATGGGTTTCCCTCGGCAATTTCACCTTCTCCGGGCTTTTTTTCCCTTCTCTTCTCAAACATGTTTGCATATCTCCTCGTTCTTCGGCGGCATACCTCCGCCTTTGCATCCGCTCTCGACTTTCATGCTTTGCGTCTACATTCATCATGCTTTCGAGTATTATTTCGCATTTGCAACAAAAAACGTACCCCCCGCATTCGTCGAATTCGCTCTCGTCCCTGCATTATTCTAAGAACCAACTCTAATCCATATCATCACATCTTTTTTTTATTAATTCTAATGTGTTCGTAATTTTTGGCGTTTCTTAACTTTACGCCATCCTGGTACTTGTCAAAGATTTATCTCTCAGTAATCAATGATCGTGATAGTTATTCAGCTTTCGCTCCTTTCTTTGCTTGTGTTCTTTACTCTAAACCATTGTAATTCACGTAATTTAAATCTATCAATATTACTGGGATCCCCCTCATTGGGATGGGAATACTTGCAGGGGACATACTAACAGTTAGGACTAATCACAGTATGTATCCCGACGCTTTTCCAAAGTCCTTTGTCACTTTCCTCAAAACGGGAACCATCTTGCTGGATCGGGCACCACATCAGACGATGACTCTCAATAAACGCCAAAAAAAAACTGGGGTATACGAAAAATCATTTTGTGACTGTCAAAGTCATCATAATACATAGTACAATCTCCACGAATCAAGGCTCCCTAGATCTGGACGCTTCACCCTACCTCTTTCGCTCCTCCCGTTCCTTTTTCTTGTAATGTCGAGATATCTCGTTTGCACGATTTCTGCCATCTATGCCATCTGAAATTGACGCCTTTGAATCACAACGGCTAGTGTCAGGGGTGTGGTTGAACGACCTAAGGCCATGTTGGCGCATTTCATGGAAGATTCTCTCCGACATAAGAGAACATCCAGCGAGTGAAGCGACTCTATGAGACTCTTCATAAGCATTTGAAGCCTCTAGATGCATCAACCCGGCGGAGGCATGGTCATGAGATAGTTCAAACTTGCGTTTAGTAATGAGAAGGTTCTCATCGGGGGGTGGATGCTCGCAGACTGTATTTTTGCCCTCAACTATATCACGATGTTGAGACGCAAAACTTTTTGCCTCATTTCTATGTAGGTCCATGGCATCCATGTGTCGAATTTGATCTGGGTGAGTGATGTTCGCGAAGGGGTGGAGAAGTGCAACATGCTGTTCCCAATAATCGGCTTTTTTGGCGTGAGCGTCTGCCAAGCGATGATGCGCATTGGAAGCTCTTTTGGCAGCCATCGCAGCTCCATGACGAGCAGCTTCATGAAGAGCAGCTTCATGACGAGGAGATTTGTGAACAAGAAAGCAGGCTAGAAGTGTGTTAGATTTCAGTGTTCACAATAATCCGCTGAGGATATGCAAGACTCACGCCGGGAGTGATGTGTAGCAGGGGGATTACCAGAGACACTCCCGATCAAAATAAAAACGCTGGCAATGTAAATGGAAAATGATCGGATAATCATGAAGATTATGTGTGCGGAGGAAGAACAAAATTTGAAAGGGGAGACCAGCTCTGCCGACCTGTTTCTGTTTCTGCCATCCTTTTGTATGTTGGCAACTTGGATGCCACATGCCCACTCCCAGGATCCATTGATTTCGCTTACTGATCGCTTACATCTCATATACCTTGACACTGATAAAATGTGGGTCTTTTGCCTGGGCAGCATATCTTCATCAATGTCTTGTCTCAAGAACCAACTTCTCTCTCATCACATCACTTTTTAAAGAAATAACTCTACGGTAGGGATTTGAGTCACGCCAAGTTCAACTGCCGCAATGTGTATAGTTCACGGTCCGGATTCACATTGCTTCTGTCTTCGCAGTCTTCTCATCAAATTTAACTGCTGGTCTGGTGAATACCAACCTTCAAATGGACGAGTTGATGAAAATCAGCAGATTGCGACCAATTAGGTATAATGACACGGACAACTGCGCGCACTGGCGTCGTATGCGAAGAATTCAGAGCTGGAAGGTTGTACGGAGGTTGAGGGAACGTCCTAGAAGGAAGGGATCCAAGACCACCCTTAGAAACACAGGTGAAAGCAGACTCCCTCCAAGAGAAGAATTGGGTGTGCGATCATTCCTATTAGTACTGGGCATTTGACCCGAAGTCGACTTTTCATATGAGCTTGTCCACAGGGGAACATATTGACAGCTTGTCCCGCCTTCCGATTTCCAAAGGTGTGCGACGCTCGTGAACATATAGCAAATCCCTCAGCCCCAGCCCTTGTCAAAGTGACCCCAATTCCCTTTCGTTCTCTGATTCCAGACACTGGGTGTAAAGCACGAGGTAACACATATTGATCCAAACGGCTGCTCAGATTGTCGAGATGAATGTTTATATCTCGGGCGGAATTTTAAGCATATAAATAATCCAGGTATGACTGGTGCGTTACAAACCTTCTAAGTAATAGCTCTAGTGACAGCAGTTGATTAGGACTGCAAATCTTGGAACAAAGGATTACCAATGATGCAACTCACGACGCTGCCGAACAGGAGCTAGCTCCCAGATGACTGTTTTGCAAGGAATCATGAAGTGGACCGGCGACTTGTTTTCACCGTCTCGCATCTTTTGGTTGTCGGTGCTGGAAAGACTGCAATTGCAGGAACACTTTGTAACGGTTAAAACACATGGGTCGTCTTGGTGACTTCTTTTCACGCAACGCGCGTAGCAATCTTTTCCCCAGCGATCGCTTACCAGCTCGCCAACATTGATAAGATAGTTGCGAATGAATCCGTCCATAATCGAGAAAACCATGACAATCCAACTTCAGAAATGGGTTGTCGAGCCTCTCTGTAACCTTCATGCTGGGTCTCCTTCATTTGTAGTTATTATTGACGGGCTCGACGAATGCGTTGGGGAGGCGATACAATGTCGCATTATCCAGCTGATTGGATCGATTTACCAAAAACCACCACCTCCCCATTCGCTTTTTTATTGCTAGCTGCCCTGAACATTGGACACAGAATGAGTTTGCTTCACTGTCGTTGTCTTCACCAAACGGATGAGACAGACAAAGACATCCGTTTATACTTTGAAGCCGGCTTTCAAAACATCTTTCGAGGTCCCATTCATAAACA